>Ga0209751_10000536_pt1 | contig 40947 bp, 31 predicted proteins | sample RifCSP13_1_FD_184019 | JGI IMG/M metagenome (GOLD analysis project Ga0209751, IMG submission 184019) | Soil microbial communities from Rifle, Colorado - Rifle CSP2_sed 13_1 (SPAdes) (version 2) | ecosystem: Environmental > Terrestrial > Deep subsurface > Rock core/Sediment | place: Rifle...
TGTGAGTGGGGTCACTGGACCCAGATTGGTGGTGACGTATGCGCTCGAGGTGCCGGCGACACCTACGCCAACAATTACTCCGACTCCGACTCCGTATTGTACGATCGGGGCGGTGACGACGCCTTCGCCTTTGAATTTGGTGGTGGGGGGGGGCACCGGATATTTGAGGGCGAACGTAACGGTAAACGGATCGATTGTGAGCCAGGTTAACTTTGACGCCTTTCCCACTCCCGCAGGGGCTTTCGGGGTTAATACTGCTGTCGATACCACTTTGCAGTACGAAACCAACGTGATTCCATTTAATTCTGCGACGGGGGGTTTGCGAAGTTTGGCGACATTGGCTGGCGGGCAGACTTGCTTTGTGTCGACGCCTGTGACGGTGACTGTGCCGACGGCTACGCCTACTTTGATTCCGACACCGACGGCTTGTGTGGCACCGGCGACTCCGTCGGGACAAAGCCCGGTCGGGACAACGGCTTGCGGCTTGACTAGTGTGACATTGAGTTGGAATCCGGTAGCGGGGGCTGAATATTACCCGTTGAGAGTAGATGACTTGAGTAACCCATGGACTGGGACGTGTGCCACTGTTAATCCCGGGGATGTGTGTGACAGTTATGGGGTAACGGGAACCAGTTACAATCTGTCGGTCGTCCCGGGGAGAAGTTATCAATGGTGGGTGCATGCCGGTAATTCTTGCGGGTGGAGCGGCTATACCCAAGTGACGTTTGATGTGCCGGTGTGTCCGACGCCGACACCGACTGTCGCCAGCAATATGGTTGCGTCGCAAATAACCGTGTCTTCTGATGATGCCGAGCAGACAGAGAGCAGTGGGGTAGTTGATCTGGGCAGCTCGGACTTGGAGTTTGACCAGGATGGGGCGGCTCCCCAAATGATTGGGTTGAGATTTAACAATATGACAGTGCCGTTAAACGCGACCATTACCGGAGCCTATGTTGAGTTTACTGTGGACGAGCTGTGGGGGGTGCCAACCTCGGTGTCTTTCTTTGGTGAAGTGTCAGATAATCCGACGACGTTTACGACTGCCGCTTACAATATCTCTTCCAGGCCGCGGACCACAGCTCGAGTGGATTGGAATAATATTCCAGCCTGGGACAGTACGACCGGAACAGCCATTGGAGACAAGAAACAAAGTCCGGACATCTCCCCTATTATTCAGGAACTGGTAAATCGCCCCGGATGGGTGTCTGGCAACTCGATGGTACTGATAATTGATGGTCCGAATGCCGGGGGACGGCGGACAACCGATGTGAGTGGGGTCACTGGACCCAGATTGGTGGTGACGTATGCGCTCGAGGTGCCGGCGACACCTACGCCAACAATTACTCCGACTCCGACTCCGTATTGTACGATCGGGGCGGTGACGACGCCTTCACCTCTGAACTTGGTGGTGGGGGGAGCGGCCGGATCTTTGCAATCAAATGTGACGGTAGTGGGGTCGGCTACTGTGAACCAGGTTAATTTCAATCCTTCACCGGTCCCGGCGGGAGCTTTCGGGGTATCGGCGGCACTGGACACGACTTTGCCATATCAGACTAATGTAACGGCTTTTGCTTCGGGAAACGGGAACATACAACAGGTGGCCCAGCTGTCAAGCGGGGGTAATTGTGCGGTACTGACTCCGGTGACGGTGAGTGTGCCAACGCCGACGGCGACGGGCGTGCCAACGCCGACTCCCACGGGGACACCGACACCCACGGTGACGCGAACTCCAACTCCCACTGCGACCAGAACCCCCACACCGACCGCGACTCGGACTCCAACACCCACCGCGACTCGGACTCCAACACCCACCGCCACTAGAACTCCCACACCGACTGCGACTCGGACTCCAACCCCTACGGCAACGAGGACGCCCACGCCCACACCAACTCCATATTGCACAGTGGGGCTGTCGGGGCCGTCGACTGTGGTGCGAGGAGATCCGCTGGGGGCCAATATCCAAGCGACGATGACGACGCCCAATGGAGGAACGCTGACCAATTTGGCATTTACGGCTTCCGGGGTTGGGTTTACTTTGACGCCGCCTAGTATCGTGAACCCGGCTCTGATTGAGACGACGGTGCTGACGGCTTCGACTACCTCAGATAACAGTACGGTGGTGAACGCAACGGTGACGATGCTGGGCGGGGCTACTTGTGCGACTGATGCGTTCTCCAGCCTGGGGGTAACGGCAGTTGACCCGGATAACAATTGGTGGCAGGCTGGGGGAGGGGGAGACGTGACGGCGAGGGGAAGTTTGAGATCGATTGCTCCGGTGGGCAGTTTTGTGTGTGAGCCGTTTAACAATGTTTGCGGGGTGGTGATTGGGAATCCTTTGACCGGTACGGGTAACGGTTGGGCGCCGGCGGGGGCCAATAGCTATATGGCGGACGCGACGACTTATCCCAGTATCTTGTCTTCGATTCTGGCCAGCAAATATACTTACGGCTACTTTAAGGGGCGGATTCAAGCGATTGTTAACCCTTATGCGGTGACTGGGAATATCAACCAGGCGGCGTTGAACTCAGCCTTGAGCGCGGCGCCGGCGACGGCGAGAACGGCGGACGGAGCGGTGTATCTAGTGTGGAACAGGACCGGGGCGGAATCGATATCGGATGCCACGGGCTTGGCAATAAATGCCAGTAAGGTGGTAATTTTGGCTGAAGGGGGCGGGGATGTGAGTATTGCCGGCAATATCACAGTGAATATTTCGGGAGGAGGGGTATTTATGCTTTTGACGGATCGGGACATCCGGGTGAATTCAACGGTGGGGGAGGCGGCGGCTGTGGATTTGACGACTTTGGCTGCGGGGCATTTGCAGGGGATTTTCTACACCCAGGGAACGTTTTATACCGGGACGGCAGGGGTGGGGACTGACCGCCAGTTGAGAATTGACGGAACCGTGGTGGGGATGAACAGTGCCAACGGGGTGGTACTGCAAAGAAGCGCTCCCAGTCCGACAAACTCCACCCATTACTTTGAGTTTGTTCCGGAGTTTGTGGTAAATATGCCTTCGGCGGTGCGGCGGAAACAGGTGTTTCAGGAATTGGCGAATCCGTGATATAATAGATTTTATACCCGAGGAGAAAGTACCCTTCTGGATATTTAGGTTCCCAGAGGAAAAGGTCCTTAGGGAATCAAAAACCAGAAGGCGGTGAGATAAAGAGTGCAAGATATTACATTGACGTGTAAGGATTGTGGGAAGCAATTTGTGTGGACTGTTGGAGAACAACAGTTTTATAAAGACAAGGGGTTTACCAACCCGCCATCACGGTGCCCGGAAGACAGGGCCAAGAAAAAGGCCGATTTCAACTCTGGGAAACGTGATTTCCCCATAACCTGCAGTAACTGCGGAAGGCAAGATACGGTACCGTTTGAGCCGAGAGGCGACAAGCCGGTATTGTGTCGGGATTGCTTTAAAAGACAAAGAGCTGGCGGATTGTCCGCCTAGAGCGAAAAATCCCCCGCCATCCGGCGGGGGATTTTATTTGTTATCATTTAGGAGTGAAGAAGACGCTAAGTTATGGGATAAGAGCATTTGGGGTGGCGTGGGAAGCGAATGGATGGTACGCGATTTTGGAAATTGCGAGCAAACTTTATGATAGTACTGTTTATCCATTGGTTCAGGTATTTTTGCTGGCAAAACTCCTGGATTTAATGGGGGCGGGTGGAGTACGTTTTGGAAATATCGGATGGATTGCATTAGTTTATTTGGCGGCAACGGTTGTAAAACTGGCTTTAAAAAGTTTTGGGGATGTGAAGGGCGCATATTTGCAAACGCAAATGGAGGGATTCATCGACTTAACTATTACCAAGAAACTTACCGAACTGGATCCCGCAACATTTGAAAATCCGGAATTTCAGAGCACAGTCGCCCAATTGGAGGGGATAAAAGGGACGTTGCAAATGCACCTGGTCAGATTCACAAGCTTGTTGGATGCCATTTTCAAGTTTGTGACAGCCGCGATTGTGGTGTCGGCGACATTCCCGTGGTTAGCTCCTTTGATTATCTTGGCGACAATACCGTCGTATTTGGCTTGGGATAGGTTTAGGATTAAAACCTGGCCGTATTATGTGGAAAAAAAGTCAATCGTGACTAGAGTTACCCAATATGTTAAAAACTTATTGTCTTCTGATTCAACTTCTAAAGAAGCTGCAATTTTTCAAACGGGACCAGTGTTGCTTGATAAAATAAAGAAAGAACAGACTGTCTATTTCAAAGATTTTGCACACGTAAATGATCCATGGGTGGGAAACATTTTAATAGCTAGGATTTTGCAATTTGGAGCTTTTGTTTACACTCAATACCTAAACTTGGTAAAAGTTTTTGGAGGAGGACTAAGTGTTGGTCAATTTACATTAGTTTTTCAGCAGTCTTTGAACTTGACTTTGAGTGCAGAGGAAATATTGAACCAATATTCAAGTATCTCAGCTCGTAATAAATACCTCGATAAATTTTTTGAATTTTTGAATACCGAAAAGGTTATAAAGTCTCCAATACACCCTACGGCTATACCAGCAAAGCCTAGACCGCCGATAATCGAATTCAAAAATGTTTCGTTTAGGTACCCTAACACCGAAAGACTAATTTTGGATAATTTTGATTTAAGGATAGTAAGTGGAGAAAAGATTGCATTGGTGGGTGAGAATGGGGCAGGTAAAACAACCTTGATCAAATTATTGTTACGTTTTTATGACGTGGTTGAGGGGGAAATCTTAATTGATGGGGTAAATATTAAAGATGTTGATCTGGCACAATGGCATAAACAAATTGGGGCACTGTTTCAGGATTTTATAAAGTACCAGTTTACATTCAAAGAGAATGTGTATTTTGGTGATTTAACTCACGGAATGGAGGAGAAGATGCTTCGTGAGGCAATTGAAAAGTCGGGAGCGGATAAATATTTGGACACGTTACCAGATAAATACGATCAAGTTTTAGGAAAGATGTTTGAAGGAGGAATTGATTTATCAGGTGGACAGTGGCAGAAACTTGCGTTGGCGAGAGCTTTTTATCGAAACGCTCCAGTACTGATACTCGATGAACCAACCAGCGCAATTGATGCTAAAGCAGAGTACGAGATTTTTCAGAATGTGCAGAAATTGCAAAAAGATAAAACGGTGATAATTATTTCTCACCGTTTTTCCACTGTTAGGAACGCTGATCGGATTTTGGTGCTAGACGAAGGAAGAATAATTGAGGAGGGAGACCACGAAAAACTAATGAAGAAGAAGGGCTTGTATGCGGAGTTATTTAATCTCCAAGCTCAAGGCTATAAATAGAAATGTACTCGCAAGATTTCCAAAATCTTATTTCTACTTCCGATAAAATACTGTCGCTTTTGGAGGGGAGTTCTTTTCATTCGGATGATTTTTTGGTTTGGGAAGTGGCGAGAAAATTTATTTCTCAAGCGGTCACACACTCTGGAACTATTTTGGATATTGGTTGTGGAAACGGTTTTTTGCTGCGTTGTCTGCAGGAATGGCAAAACTACCCCTTAATTCCCTATGGCATTGATACAAACTCAGAGTTTATCGGCAAAGCTAAACTTCTATTTCCCAATCAATCACAAAATTTTGCAGTATTATCGATTGAAAATTTAGACAAATTAGTTAGCGCGGGTTTACCGGATAAATACGACCTCATTTATTGGAACGTCTGGGATAATTGGGATTTTGATTCTGATAGACATCTGGAAATTCTCAAAGACGTTATGTCACATGTCCGGCCGGGTGGACGGCTTATCCTGGGTTTGTACTACACTGAAAGTCAATACAACTTGGAAAAGGTTAATCAGTTGAAAAGCCACGGTTTTCCTCCTGACGGAATGACTAAGAATTCACCAGATAAGTGGGAAATTGTGTGCTGGTTTGATAAGTAGCATTTCTATACGTTGGGACATGCCCAGGAATTTTGTTTGTGGACCCGAGGGGAATTGAACCCCTTTCTACTCCATGCCATGGAGTTATTCTACCGGTGAACTACGGGCCCTCGTCGAAACGCACTTCGCTTGACGTCCCTCGGCTGGCTCAGGACTAATCGCTTCGTGGTTTCTCCTCTCAAAATTCCTAAAGAATTTTGGTTTCAATAATGCTTAATTTTATCAGGTTTGTGGACCCACGGAGAATTGAACTCCGAACTCGTCGATGCGAACGACGCGGTATACCGTTTACCTATGGGCCCGCTTTGGTGGGGGGGGCGCGGCCTGCGGAGATGATTTTAGCAAATTAAGGAATGGGAGTGGGAGAGAGGGATGTGGCGGGAGAAGGGGCGGGAGTCGAGTCGGGACCTAGTTCAGAAGGAAGCTGGAGGGGGGGGTTGAGCTTCGGGGAGGGAAGGGGTTGGGGGGCTGTAAGTTCCGGATTTTGAGGTCCAGCGGGGGTGGGAATTTCTGCCTGGCCGGCTTTCTTTCTGAGCTCTTCGGCTTCGGCTTGGGCTTTGGGATAATCGGGGGAATTTTTGTCCAAATTGGCGAGGACGGATTGCATGGCGGCATAGCTTTGGGCGAATTGGCCTTTTTCGCGGTAGGCGGCGGATAGGTTGTAGTGGGCATTGGCTAAGTTGGGTTTGAGGTCCACGGCGGCTTGGAAGTGACGGACGGCCTCGTCGTAATTTTTGTTGGCGAAATAAAGTCCGCCGAGACTGATTCTGAGATTGGGATTGGTGGGGTCAAGGCGGATGGCTTGGAGGTATGAAGCTAGGGTCCAAGCATCTGCGCCTTGGGCAATGCTGAGGAGGTTTCTATAAATGCTAGCGAGATTCTCGACATTGGTGACTTTTTGGGGATTTAGAGAGACGGCGTTTTTGGCTTCCTGAACGGATTGCTGAATAAGCTGAGTTATGGTGTTGCGGTCCGATTCTGTAAGACCCGCGGGAGGGACATTTGAGGCCATGTTATTGGCGATTAGGAATGTGGCTTGGGAGAAGGCAATGCGGTAAGTGTCGACATAGGGGTTGGTGCGGATTGCTGAGAGGAGGAGATCGTAGGTGGCTTTGGCATTGTTGGCCGAGGCAGCTTGGAGAGCCTGGTAAAAAATAACTTCGGCATAATAGCCGCGGCTCCCTAAGTAAAGTGATGGGAGAGACAAGGAGATAGCCAGGGTAAAGCAGATGGCGGGTAAGAGAGGGGAGTGAATGCCGGTCTCTGTGGAGGCAACGATATCAATATTAGCTTCATGGATGAGAGAGGAGCCGAGATGCTTGAGAGCCAGAGTGGCCAAAATGAGTAAAGTGAAGAGGAAAAAAAGCGTGGAGTAAGAAGAGACTACAAAAATCTGAGAGATGAACAGTGCACCAACGCAAGTAAGAGCAGCCAAAGTGAAGTGACGCAGGGGTGATTCGGACTGGGTTTTTAAGAGTTTGAAGATGATAATAAAGACTCTGGCCACAAGGAATAGATATGTGGCCAGTCCTAAGATGCCGGTAAGGGTGAGTACATGAAGATATTGGCTGCTGCTCGCTGGGAAACGCACAGACCCAGTGGGAGAGAGGTTGAGGCTGAGGGGGCGAAATTGAGTGAAGTCACTGAGGAAGGTGGCGGGGCCGGTGCCAAAGAGAGGGGAAGTTTTTAAAGCTTCCAAGGCGATGACCCAGCCAGCCGACTGTGGGAGAAATAGAGGCCTGTTGGCGGGATTGTCCATAAACAGGCGGAAACCTACAGCCGCGGAAGACAAGAGAGAGAGAAAGAGGCAAAATCCTAGGGCGAGGGTTTTGGCTGAATTGGCCTTTTCTTTGAGGATGAGCAAAATGAGTAAAAGGGTGGTGGTGAGGTGGATTGTGAATGTAGAGAGGGCATTCCCGGTTGGAGTCCAGAGAACGGATTTGAGGAAAGGAATGGGGATAAGCTGGCCAGTTAGATTTGAGCTCCAAAGGAGGGAGAGGAGGGAGAGAGTAAAAGATGAGGCGAGGAAACCGTAAAAAAGGATTTCAAGCTCCCGACGGCTTCGGGTGAGGTTGATACCGGAGAAGAAGAGAATGACTAGACCCAGTATGGTGGAAGTATTGCCGGGCTGGAGGAAGGCGTCGAAACGGTTGGGTGTTTTGTAAAAAGTAGATATGACCCAAACGACAGCCAGCAGAAAAAGGGGTAGGCCGAACGGAGAACGAAGTACCCTGACTCGACGCTCGATGACAAAAATAGCGGTCCAAATGATGAGGAGCAAGAGAGCTGAAAGAGAGAGAAGGGCCTGCTTATTGAATTCGTAGAATTCGGAGGTGAGGGGGAGAAAAAAGAGAGGGGTTAAGGTGACGACTATGAATAGGATCCAGAAACCTGTTTTTTGCAGGAGTGAAGAAATGTTTGTCATAGCTTTTTATATAATGTAAGATATGAACCAGAGTGACAAGAGTCAATATGCGAAGGGTTGGACCTTTCGCGCGATAGGTTGGACCTATGCCAGTGAAAGGAAAAGTTAAAGATTTTCGAGAGGGGGGGGTATACTATATATATAATGCAGGCATAGAAGGTCGGGATGTGTTTGGGGATGATGAGGATTTTAGGATGTGGGAGTGCTTGATGCAGAAATATCTGATGCCGGTTGAGGAAAAGATTGCGCCTGGGTTTAAGGGGACAAGGCCTTATTTGAAGCGACGGTATGAGGAAATGAATTTGTATGGCCAAGTTGAGATTTGGGCATACTGTTTGTTGAGGAATGGCTTGCATATCCTGGGGAGGCAAACCACAGAGAGGGGGATTACTGATTTGATGCGAAGAGCGGGGACTAGATATGTGATGTGGTACAACCAGAAATATAAAAGAAGGGGACCGTTGTTTGAAGGGATTTATAAAGCAGTGCTTCTTGATCAACCCAGCGAAATTTTGAGAATGAGTAAAATAATACATCAAAAACCCGTCGTTGGATCCGTGAGAAGATTTGGGCTGGTAGAAACCGTTACCGGGACGACTTTTGATGAATATCCGTATTCCAGCTATGGTTGTTACTTGGGAAAGGAGGGTAAGACTTGGGTGATGACGAAGGAGGTATTGGAGATGGCGGGAGGAGTGGGCGCCTATGGGAAACTCATGCAACTGAGGGGTGGTTAAGGGGAGGTTAATATGAGGAGACGAAGGGATTGAGGAGTTCCCTTGACAAGTTTGGGACTGAGGGGCGGGGGGTGGATTTGGTGAGGAGGGGTTTTGGGCGGAAAAGAAAAAAAGCCAAGACACTTACGAGAATGAGAGAAGTGATTAGGAGAGCAATTAGTTTTGGCGATATGGGGGGGATGAGGGGCGGGGGTGGGCTTGAAAGGGGGAGTGGAATTTCTGGAGATGGAGGAGGGCTGATTAAGTCAATTGGTACCGGTTCCTCGGCAGGAGTGGGAAGCTCTGGTTCCATCTGGACAACGGGGGTGTAATAAACTGGGGGAGGGGGTGTGGAGACCTGGGGGTGGAGAGAGGTGAGATAGAGGAATTTTTTGATGGAGGATACGCGGCGTTTGGCAGTGGCTGGTGAAGAGGCAGTGACTTGGTGATTTATATAGGTCTCGTATTGGCTATCCTGGAGTATTTCGGGATGAAGTGATTTAAATTTTAGATAGTCTCTGGCGTCTGAGAGGTAGTTGTTGACGGTGGCAATTGAAGCGCCTTCGGATTGGAGAGATTTGGCAAACCGGGCAAGTAGTAAATGGTCTGTGTCCGGTTGGGGTGGGGTGACATTGGTAAGTTTCCATGAAGGATCGGAGGGCAAGTATCCGATGGAGGCGAGAAAGTAGCAAAATTTTCTCAGGGAGGATAGACGGCGATTAGCAGTCTTGACAGGGCAATTGACAGATAGGTAGTCTCGGTAAGAAGAGAGCAGGAGTTCGTCGAGGGGGTTGGTGACTGGTTGGGTGGTTTCGATCTGTGAGACCCAGTCTGAAAAGTGGCGGATATCAGAGAGGTAATTTTTGTAGGTGTTGGCCGAAACGTTTTCTTTGCCTAGAAACTGGGCAAATTGGTCGATCAGTAGACTCGAAACAGACATAGGTCTTGATGATTATAAGTAGTTATACTGAAGCTAAATTATACTTATTACACGAGTTATATTAGATTATAGGGAGTTTGTCCACAGGGAGTTGATGAAACTCGATATTGTAGCGTAGAATGTTTGGATATGGAGAAATATGACCATCGAGAGGTCGAGGAGAAGTGGCGAGAGAGGTGGGAGGGGGAGGGGATAAATAAGACTGATTTGGAGGGGTCTAAAAAGCCTTTTTACAATTTGATGATGTTTCCTTACCCGTCCGCGGAAGGACTACATGTGGGGAACATGTATGCTTTTACCGCCTCTGATATCTACGGTCGTTATAAGAGAATGTGCGGGTTTGATGTTTTTGAGCCGATTGGACTGGATGGATTTGGTATTCATAGTGAGAACTACGCTTTGAAGGTGGGTAGACACCCAGCCGTGCACGCTCAAATGACGGAGGTTAATTTTTACTCTCAGCTGCACAAGATTGGCAACATGTATGACTGGTCAAAGAAGTTGGAGACGTATGATCCGGATTATTACAGATGGACACAGTGGATATTCGTGGAAATGTATAAAGCCGGTTTGGCTTATCGGAAAAAATCCGAGGTAAATTGGTGTCCGAAGTGTAAGACAGTGTTGGCTGATGAGCAGGTAATAGACGGAAAGTGCGAGAGGTGCGGGACGGAGACGCAAAAGAAGTCTTTGGAACAGTGGTTTTTTAGAATCACGAAGTTTGCCCAGAAGCTTTTGGATAACTTGGATAAATTGGATTGGAGCGAGAAAATTAAGGTTAGCCAAAGGAATTGGATAGGTAAGTCTGAGGGGATGGTATTGAAGTTTGGGGAGTATGAGTGTTTTACCACTCGGCCAGATACGGTTCATGGAGCGACGTTCATTGCGGTCGCAAGTCAAAATTCAAAAACCAATATTCAAAAATCAAAAGAAAAGGAGGGGAAGTTTACGGGGAAGTATGCTGTGAATCCGGCCACGGGGAAAAAGATACCAGTTTGGGAGGTCAATTATGTGACGGCAGAGTACGGGACGGGGGCGATAATGGGGGTTCCAGCGCACGATGCACGTGATCGACAGTTTGCTACTAAGTATGGGATTGATATAGTCGAGATGCAGCCAGATGAGGGCTGGTGGGGAAGGGCGGAAAAGGAAGGTTGGGGGAAGAATGAAACGCATTTTCACCTGCGGGATTGGCTAATCTCGCGACAGCGGTATTGGGGCCCGCCGATTCCAATGATTTATTGTGAATCGTGTGCCAATAGGGGGGAATGCTGGTTTTCCCAAAACAGGGGAATGTGTCCGGCAGATTGGGACAGTCCTGGCTGGTACCCGGTGCCCGAGGAAGAGCTGCCAGTAAGATTGCCGCAGATAGAAGATTTTCAGCCGGAGGGAAAAGGAAAGGGGCCATTGGCAAAGCACGCTGAGTTTTATAAGACGATATGCCCTAATTGTGGCGGAGAAGCACGGCGAGAGACTGATGTTTCTGACACTTTTTTGGATAGTGCTTGGTACTTTTTAAGATATCCGAGCGTGGGTGTGAACGATAAGCCATGGGATAGAGAGGTAACTGGGAGGTGGCTGCCTGTGGACATGTATACTGGCGGGGCCGAACATGCCAATTTGCATCTGTTGTATTCTCGATTTGTGACCATGGTAATGCATGATCTGGGGCATTTGAAGTTTGAGGAACCGTTTAAACGCTTCTTTGCTCACGGTTTGATAATTAAAGACGGAGCAAAAATGAGCAAAAGTAAAGGCAACGTGGTCAATTTGGATGAATACATATCAAAATTTGGCGCTGACGCGTTGAGAACTTATATGATGTTTCTGGGCCCGGTGGATCAGGGGGGAGATTTTAGGGATACGGGAATGGAAGGGATGCTCAGGTTCATAAACAGGTTGGCAAGAATTGAGATTACTGGGGAGATGACGGTTTTGGATAAGGATTTGCACCGGCTGGTGAAGAAGGTGGGAGAGGACATAGACAGACGACACTACAACACTGCGATTTCCTCGATAATGGAATTTCTGAACAAAGTAAAAGAGATTGGAGGTTTGGGCAAAAAACAAGCGGGAGTTTTTTGGAGGGTGTTGGCGCCATTTGCGCCCCACTTGGCCGAGGAGATGTGGGAGAGGCTGGGGGGAGAGTTTTCGGTACATCAGCAGGCGTGGCCCGAGTATGATCCGAAGCTGATTTTGGAAGAAAAGGCCGTAATAGTGGTTCAGATTGATGGTAAGTTGAGAGAAAAGCTGGAAGTAGAGAAGGAAGCTGATCAGAAAACTATTGAGCAGATGGCGTTGGCGAGTGATAAGGTGAGGAAGTACATAGGGGGTAAGAAATACAAGATTGTTTTCGTACCGGGGAAAGTTTTAAACTTGGTAACTGATGCTGGATGAGTTTTTGGAGAAGAGAAGGCTGGAGATAGGGATAGCACTGGTGGGGCTTTTGATGGCGGGGGCGGGGGTGTGGTGGTGGAGGAGCGGCGGGGTGGAACAGGGGGGAGTGGAGATAATTCAAACGGGAGAGCAAGAAGATATTGCAGGTGTGTCTACTGAGTCGGCGATGATAGTGGACATTGAGGGGGCGGTGATGAACCCTGGAATATATAAAATGAGCGGCGGAGGCAGGGTGGGCGAGGCGGTGGAGTTGGCCGGAGGACTGACGCAGGATGCCGATACAAAGTGGATAGAAATGTATCTTAATAAGGCAAGTAAAGTGCGGGACGGAATGAAAGTTTATATTCCGAGAATAGGAGACTTGCCTGCCGGACAGGCAGAGCAGGGGATTGTAACGGCTGGAAGCAGTAAGGTAATTAATATAAATTTGGCCACGCAATCCGAGCTGGAGGACTTGCCGGGAGTGGGGGAAGTGACGGCGGGGAAGATAATTTCCGGCAGGCCATATGGATCGGTGGAAGAGCTGAAGGAAAAGAAGATTATATCGAGTAAAGTGTTTGAACTTATCAAGGACAGGCTGGGGATATGAGAAGAGGGTTAGTGGTGAGTGTAATGCTGGTGCTTATACTAGCCAGATATGAGTTGGGGCAGAGGAATAGAGTGGACTTGGGCGAAGGGATGACAGTAAAGGTGACTGGGAGAGTTGGGAAATTTTACGGAAAAAATGAGTTGGAGGTGGAGGGGGTGAGGGTAAAACTTAAGGGGGGAGAAGAGATCCAAACAGGCGATAAAATTATAATGGCTGGCAAACTGGAGAAGCGACTGATAGGTGAAAAAACAGAGGGTTTGGTGCTTATTTATGACAGATTTGAAAAAGTTGGTGAACCATATTATCTATTGGGAATGGTGACGAGAATCCGCGAGGGGATGGTTGGTAAACTGCACAAGTGGCTGCCAGGGGATGAGGGAGGATTGGCGGCGGGAATATTGCTGGGAGGGGACGGTGACATAAGTTGGCGGGCAAAAGAGAACTTTAAAAGGACGGGGCTGACACATGTCGTGGCGGCCTCAGGATATAACGTGTCGGTTGTGGTCGGGGCGGTATTATATTTGAGTGTAATATTGGTGGGAAGAAAGTGGGGGTTGATTTTGTCTATTGGGGGTGTGGTTTTTTATACTGTACTGGCGGGGATGACGGCGGCTGTAGTGCGGGCGGGATTGATGGCGATTTCGGTAATAGTAGGGCAAATGGTGGGAAGGAAGGCCGACAAATATTGGATATTGGCGATTGTTGGTTGGCTGATGCTGATGTGGGACCCGGGATACCTGGCGGATATTGGCTGGCAATTGTCGATGGCGGCGACTGTGGGCGTACTTTGGAGTATGCCTGAGGTTTTTTTGACCAATAACCGGATGTTGAGTTTTTTGGGTGGGGATTTGAAAACGACTCTGGCGGCACAAATTATGACAATGCCTATCATATTGCATCACTTTGGCCAGTTGTCTGTGGTGGCACCGGTGGCTAATCTTTTAGTTTTGCCAGTAGTCCCTATAGTAATGGGGATAGTTGGAGCGGCGGCAACACTGGGGGTAGTGTGGTATGACGCGGGCATGATTTTGAGTTGGCTGGCCTGGCCGTGGCTGAGGTATATGACGGGGATGACGGAATGGTGGGCGGGGTTGCCGTGGGCGGCGATGGCGACTAAAAATATCGGGTGGGGAGGAGTGGGCTGGTATTACCTGGCGGTAATACTGATTTATAAGTGTAGATTTTTAATTTTTAAGCAAAAAGATTGAAAAACTGGATTTTAAAAACTTTGGCTTTGGCTACTGTGGCCGTGTGGGCGGCGGCGCTGGTGGTGCCGGATGAGAGGTTACATGTGGTGTTTTGTGATGTGGGTCAAGGGGACGCGATCTTGGTATATCGGAGGAGCGTGCAGATGCTGGTGGATGGCGGCCCTGACGAAAAGGTACTCGACTGCCTGGCCAGACATATGCCGTTTTATGATCAACGAATCGAGGTTGTGGTGGCTACGCACCCTCAAGCTGACCACATTGGCGGATTGACGGGCGTGGTTGGCAGGTATAGTATCGGGAATTTTGTGAGCGGGCCTGAGGCAAATTCTACGGCTGGGTTTGAAGGGCTCCAGCGGCAGATCACAAGTCGCAAGCTGCGTGTTTCGAATTTGTATGCTGGAGATGAGATTAGAATGGGGGGCATAGTGTTTAAAATAGTGTGGCCGGAAAAGAGGTGGGCTATGGCCCATCTCCAGAATTTTGGCGAGGGAAACAGGAGGCGAGGGGTGATTTTGGGAGTCAAGACGGACGGCACCGATTTGAACAGTTTTGGGATTTCGGGGATAGTGTCTTACGGCACTTTTGACTTAATGCTGACTGCGGATGTGGATCAGATGGTGGAGCCAGAGGAAATGGAGACTGGTCTTTTGAGGCCGGTCGAGGTTTTGAAAGTTCCCCATCATGGAAGTAAGACAGGAATGACACCGGAGTGGTTGGAGAAAGTTTCTCCTCGATTGTCGGTGATTTCGGCGGGCAAGAAGAATCGATATGGGCATCCAAATGAAGAAGCTATTAATTTATTAAGAGATCAAGAGATCAAAATATTAAGGACTGATGTGGATGGGGAAGTGGAAATAATAAGTGATGGCAAGACTTATAGTTATAGATAACTGAAAATAATCGTTTTGTGAGTAAACTGTGTATAAGTGTATCAACCGGCCTTGACTATGTGAAGATAAATTGTGAACGATTCAAGCATTACTATACACTAAAAATTAAATATTATAACTTGTAGTATGCTGTATCCAATTTGCATTTTTGATACATTAGGTTTTGGGGAGTAAGATGGGTATATGACTCGAGGCTGGGAGAAAGAAAATAGGCCTGAAATAGTGGAAATTTTGGGTGTGAAGGTGACTAGCAGTCGGCTTGATAGAGTGATAGGGATTTTGAAAGAAAAATTGACTAAAAAGATCTATGAGGGGCCCTTTTTTGTAGTTACGGTCAACACTGAGTTTGTGATGCTGGCGCAGGAAGATGAAGATTTTATGCGGATACTGAACAGCGCGGATTTGGCAGTTGCCGACGGGGCCGGATTGAAGCTGGCGGGAGTAAAAAATGTGGTTCCCGGGAGAAGTCTGGTTGGAGAGTTGTTGAAGCTGAAATTGAGGACGTTTTATCTCGGGGGGCGGAATGGAGTGGCAGAAGCTATGGCTAGAAAATATGGGGGGGAGTGGGATGGGGGAGAGAAGAGTATAAGAGCAGGAGAGCATAAGAGTATAAGTATTTTAAATAAGATAAATAAATATAAACCTGATTTGCTGCTGGTGGCATATGGGGCGCCTTGGCAGGAAAAATGGATATACCGGCACCTGACAGAATTAAAGGTCAAAGTGGTGATGGGGGTGGGGGGGTCTTTTGATTATTTGACAGGAAGGGCTAAGGTGCCGCCGGAGTGGATATCTGGGGCAGGATTGGAATGGCTTTGGAGATTAGTTCATGAACCCTGGAGATGGAGAAGGCAATTGAGACTGGCAAGATTTTTACTAAAGTTGGCCCTATGAAGGATGATCTGTGGCAGTATTTGAAGCAGGTGGCGGGAGAACTGTGGGGCGTGTCCGGAGTGTCTAGGAGGGTGAGAGTCGGGTTGTGGATGTTGATGGGGGCGATGTGGTGGCATAGCCGACAGACGGCGTGGCATAGTTTGCGGGTGGGGAGGGGGACGGCGGTATTGGGGGCAAAACTGGGGAGGGATGTTGAAGAAGTGGGGTGGTTGTTTGCGGTGGGGCTGGCTCACGATGTGGGTAAATTGGCGGTGCCGGTGGGGGTGCTGGATAAGCCAGGAAAGTTGAGTGAAGAGGAGTTTGAGGTGATAAAAAGACATGTGACGAGCAAAGCGTGGCCGGTGTTTTTGGTGCGGATTCAATCATGGCGATATCCCAAAAGGTGGAAGAGGGTGTATGAGGCTTTGGCGTGGCATCATATGAACTGGGATGGGAGCGGATATGGTCCGGATGGTGAAGTAAGAGAGGGGATGGAGATACCCGAGGTGGCTAGGATGATTCATGCGGCAGACTGGCTGGATGCTTTGAGAAATCGAAATGATAGGAAGGCGGATGGCAGAAAGATGATGGAGGTGGAGCGGGAAATATTGAGAGGGGTGGGGAGCTTGTTTGATCCGGAAATCGGACAGGTGGCTAGGGATTGGGTGCGGATGTTTGGGGAAAACGCTGGAGTAAGTGGGAGGTGAGACTGACGGCGTCGGTGCCCAGGTAGGCGACCACGTGTTCATATCCGACCAATCTTGAGGATGGACCGGCAGCTGAGATATGAATTCCCCAGAGACCCCCTAACTTGATGATGTATTGGCAAGTGACAGCTTGAATTCTCCCTGAGGGGCTGAGATCGAGATTGCAAAAGTTCCAAGCAATAGATCCGAGTGAACCTAGGGCGGCAACGGCCATGAGGGGCGGGAGGAGGCGAAGTCGGGTTTCGATAGGGAGTGACCTATTATCAGGGGTTTTCATTGGGATATTATAAGCCTATTTGTCTAATCTGTTAGTATCTAGCTATGTCGTATTTGTAGTTGCGTTCGAAGAGGCTGATGGATGGGGAGAGGATCATTTGAATGATTTCATCCACGCCGTCGAAGCGATCCAGTTTTTTTATTTCCATTTCGGAACACCAGCGATTGAGACAGCCGGGGGCGGTTTCTTTGAGTTTACCGTGAGGACTATCCACTCGGACGACAAGGAAGAATTTGTCTTCAAGGAGCTGGCCGTTTTGGATGGTTATGTCTAGTTTGTGCTGGATGCCTTTGAAAGACATTTGGCCTGTGAGTCCCGTTTCTTCAAGAAGCTCTCTTTCGGCCGATTGGAACAGGGTTTCGCCCCAGCGGATTTTGCCGCCCGGGAATCCCCACAGGCCGTAGTAGGGTTGTTTGAGGCGTTGTTGGGCGAGGAAGAGGGTTTGAGTGCCTGCTCTTTTGACTATGACAGGCTTGATGACCAGCTTGGCTTGTCTTTCAATTTGGACTTGTTCGGTGTCCATGCGGTTGGAAAATTCTTTGCCGGTGACAGTCAGGGTGTAGCCTGACGGATCCTTTTTGACGTATCCGAGTTCGATAAGGCGTTTGATGTGGAAAGTGAAATGGTCGTTGGTGAGGCCGGAGACGTTGAGATCAGAAAATTTAGCGGCAGGGCGGAAGAGGAGCTCCTTTAAGATTGTCAGCTGGACGGGGTGAAGGGAATCCATGGGCAGATCCTAAGGGAAGAGGGACGGGAAGTCTAGTAAAGTGAAGTTTACTTGGGGGTAACCTTGGCGAATTTGCGGCCGACACGGACGATCGAGCTGGCAGCTGGCAGCTGATAGCTGATAGCAGTAACTTTTTGGTTATTAACTTGGACGCCGCCTTGCTCTATCAAGCGTCTGGCTTCGGATTTGGAGCGGGCGAGACCGGATTCGACCAGAGCGTCGATGATGTTGGTGTTTTGGACTTTGACTTCGGGGATATCTGCGGGAGTTTGGCCTTGCTGGAAGGTGGATTCGAAGTAAGATTGGGCTGAATCGGCGGCGGCGGCACCATGAAGTTGCCGGACGATTTGATGGGAGAGGGCTTTTTTGAGCAGCATCGGATCGGATATGTCGAGTTTTGATATATTTGTGGCCAAGAGGAAATATTCGTCGGTTAGGTTGTCACGAATGGACATGACTTTGCCGTACATATCGTTTGGTGAGTCATCCAGCCAGATGGCATTGCCCCAGGATTTGCTCATCTTTCTTTCGTCGGTGCCGGTTAGAAACTGGCCGACCAGAATAAATGACCTTTTGTCGCGCCAAGAATTTTGGAGAGTGCGACCAGCTTGCATATTGAAGGTTTGATCCGGTCCGCCCAATTGGATGTCGGTATCCATGAAGTAACTGTCGTATCCTTGAAGTGCGGGATAAAACGCTTCGGGGAGACGGACGGAGTTGCCGGACTCGAGGCGTTTTTTGATGAGCTCGCGGCTATTAAAATCGTTGAGGGAGAATTGGGACATGAGATTGAGAATTTCTCGGGCTGAAAGTTTGTCCAGCCACTCGGAGTTGCGGCGAACAGTTACTTTGGAGAAGTCAATAATTTTTTCGGCTTGATTTTTATAGGTTTGCCAGTTGGCCTCGATTTGGTTTGGGGTGAGGATTGGCCTTTCTGAATCTTTGTCTGAAGTGTCTCCGACCAGGGCAGTGAAGTCGCCGATTAAGAATGTGACGTGGTGTCCCAGGTCGGCGAGTTTTTGGAGGCGGCGGAGATGGGTGGCGTGACCGAGGTGAATATGAACGGAGGTAGGGTCGATGCCGAGGTAAACATTGAGTTTTTTGTCCGAGCGGAGAACTTTTTGTAGCTCCTCACGGCTGGGAATAATATTGGCCACCCCGCGGGTGAGAAGTTCTTCTATTTGGTCCATGAAGTAATTTTAGCAGTTTCTAGTAACGTCGGAGGAGGGAAATGGATGTGGCCGCGCCAATGACGGCTTGGGGGACGGTGGAGACGTACCAGGGGATGTCGGGGTTGGGGGAGAGGGTGTTGTAACTTAGGTGGGTGATAATTGCGGCCAATCGGACGACGTCGGTCCATTTGACCACTTCGGATTGGGTTGGGGAGAGTCGGTCGGGGATAATATTGGCCCAAAAGGTATTTAGGAAAGGAATTGTTGCGCCCAGTGTGATCATGATGGCTGGGAAGACACATCCACGCCCGGAATTGTCTGGGTGGGGTGGGGGTGGTTTCTCATCCATGACGGAAGGTTATTATACCTATAGTGTAAAGTAAGTGAATTGGGAGGTGGAAGTGATAGAATTGGTAAATGAGATATTCTCAATTGTTTCCCAAGACGCTGAGGGAGGCACCCAAATCGGCAATAACAGCTAACCATAAGTTTCTGGTGCGAGCCGGATTTGTGGACCAACTGATGGCGGGATCGTGGACGCTTTTGCCAATGGGCTGGAGGGTTGTCGGTAAAATAAACCAGATAATCCGCGAAGAAATGAACAATATTGGCGGACAGGAGATGCTAATGCCTTTGCTGCACCCGAAAGAGATTTGGAATCAGACTGGCCGATGGGAGGCGGCGGACGAGGTTATGTATAAGCTGAAGGACACGCGGGGGAAGGAATATGCCTTGTCTTTTACGCATGAGGAGATAGTGATGGATTTGGTAAAGAAGTTTGTGCATTCGTATAAGGATTTGCCCCTGGCGGTATATCATTTTTCCACTAAATTTAGAAACGAGCTGAGGGCTCAGGGGGGAGTGCTTCGCGGCCGGGAGTTTTTGATGAAGGATTTGTACAGCCTGCATGTGAGTGAGGAAGATCTGATGGGCTATTACGAAAAAGTGAAACAGGCTTATATAAAGGTTTTTAGAAGGATAGGGTTTGATATATATGTGACGGAGGCTTCCGGGGGGGTGTTTACGGACAAACATACACATGAATTCCAGGTGGTGGCCGATGCCGGAGAGGATACGATTTATATCAAGCCGGGGACTCATGAAGGATTTAATAAGGAAGTGTTTGAGGGAAGGGAGGAAGATTATGAGGTCAAAAGATCTATTGAGGTGGGCAACATCTTTCCACTGGGGGTGGCGAAATATGCCGAGAAGATGGGGGTGTACTTTACGGACAAGGATGGGAGCAAAAAGCCGGTGTGGTTTGGCAGTTACGGCATAGGTTCGACTCGGGTGATGGGGACGGCCGTGGAAGTGCGGCATGATGACCGGGGGATAATTTGGCCGAAGTCGATTGCGCCCTACGATGTGCATCTGGTGAACCTGAGAGCAGGAGATCAGGAGGGTGTAAGAGTGTATGAAGGGTTGCAAAAAGCAGGGGTGGAGGTTTTGTATGATGAAACGGATCGATCGGCGGGGGAGAAGCTGGCGGATGCGGATTTGATCGGAATTCCAGTCCGGTTGGTAGTTTCCGAAAAAACCGGAGATAAAGTGGAATGGAAGGAGAGAGATAAGGATAGAACAGAATTGTTGAGCGTTGAGGAAGCCATAAAAAGAGTGGTACAGTAGAAGAAATGCGGGAATGGGACCTGTTTTGGGTGGAGTTTTTGGTGTATTGGGCAAGTTATGTGGTGATCCGCCCTAAGTTGGGGAGAAAAAATAGATGGTGGAGAGTTGGATGGCTGGCCAACACACTGCTGGCGCTGGGGATGATTTGGTCGTATGGGATGAAGGAAGAATGGATGAGAATACTATCAGTTTTGATGGCGGTGGGAGTAGTAGGGCATCATGGTGGGGTATGGCTGAGATATAGCCGGTTTAATCATCGGTATTCGCATAGATTGCACATGGCGATTTCGCACTGGTTGTTTTTTGTGCCGTTTGGGATCGTGGGGGTTTTTGGGGGAGGAGGATTAATATTAGCCACTGTATCTGGTATAACGGCAGTTGTGGGGGTGTTGGTGGGAATGGAAAAAATAAAGGTAAGTTTCTGAAAAACCGTCTAATGTGGATATGATAGTGTAAGATAGTCAAACATGGCCAAAGCGCAAACTATCATGTTGCCGGCTGGGACGAAGGTACCGGATCATGTGGCCATGATTTTAGATGGGAATAGACGGTGGGCGAGGGCGAGGGGATTGCAACCGTGGGAGGGACATAAAGCAGGGTATGAGGCGGTACATCGGTTGGCAAAGGCGGCCAGGCAATTGGGAGTGCATACGTTTACGGTGTGGGCGTTTTCGACGGAGAATTGGGAGAGGTCGGAGCGGGAGAGAGAGGAAATATTTAGGGTTTTTAGGGTGGCACTTTTCCAGGCCGAGAAAGAGGTGCACGAGGAGAAGGTGAGATTTGTGCAGTTGGGGAGGAAAGACCGCTTGCCTAAAGATATTTTGGAAAGACTGGTGAAGCTGGAGGAGTCGACGAAAGATTATTCCGGGCATTTGTTTAATGTGGCTTTAGATTATGGCGGACATGATGAAATACTGCGCGCGGTGCGCGCAATGACCAATGACCAAATCCCAAGTAATAAAATAGACAAAAATATTTTTGAGAAGTATCTTGATACACATGATCAGCCGTATCCGTACGTCGATTTGTTTATCAGAACAAGTGGTGAACAGAGGACTTCGGGACTGATGCCATGGCAGATGGATTATGCCGAATACTATTTTGAGCAGGATCACTTGCCTGACTTTACGCCGGAGAAACTTAAAGAGGCAGTGCTGGATTATTCGAGGAGGAGAAGGAGATTTGGAGGAAATGATGCCGTGGAGCACCTGAAGTTTAACCCCAAAATTGTGGCCAGGCTGGAGATGGATTTGAAACAGGAGCTGACAAGTGACCGGGCTATCGCTTACGTGCGGGAGCAGTATGGCTTGTCCAAAGAACTAGCCAGGATGGCCGGCGGGCATTTGCTGACGGCCCTTCGTGAAGGCCGACGGGAGGAATGGGAGGAGGCTAAGGTTAATTTGAGGGAGTTATATGGGATTGTGAAAAAGAACTTGGGATTAGCGTTTGAACCGGAGGTACTGGCCAATATCGAGGTAAATTTGTGGAGAAACCCGTCGGAGGAGGATACCCGGCATTTGTTGGCCGAAAAATTTAGGTTCTCGGCCTTCCAAGCGGGGAAAGCGGCACATTTGTCGGTGCTGGCGAATAGAGAGCCCGATGCCAAAAAAGCCAGGGGATATTGGGAGAAGTTTTACCAGGCCTTGAAGGAAAGAGTGGCATGAACTTGGGGCAGAAGGCCAAGAAGACTCTGGAGGAATTTGTACCGGAAATTGATAAGAGGATTGCCAAGTATTTTGATGAGGAGGTAAAAAGGGGTTTTGGGTTTAGCGAGAGGCAGAAAAAAGTCGTCCGGCAGGCACTGGAACATGCCTGTGAGTTGATTACCAGGCCCCAAAAACACTTGCGCGGGTCGTTTGTGAAATATGGGTACGCTTTGGGTGGCGGGGAAATTGGAGAAAAGATTTGGAAAGCGGCTGTAGCTGTGGAAATGACACACGGAGCATTGTTAATGCACGATGATTTTATGGATCAAGATGAACTGAGGCGGGGAGGGCCAACGACTCATAAATATTACCAACAGATATTTGATGGCAACTCACATTTGGCTGAGTCTATGGCAGTTTCTGTGGGGGATGCAGTTTTGTGTCTAGGATTTGAGTTGCTGGAGAGTTGTGGTAGCCCTGAAGCAACCAGGCAAATGCTCAGAGCAATTGCCAATACTGGTCATGGTCAGGCATACGATGTTTCTTTGGAAGCGTTTAAGAATTGGACGGAGGAAGATGTGATGGCACTGCACCGGGCCAAGACGGCGATTTATACGTATGAGAACCCGTTGTTTATCGGGGTGCATCTGGGAGGGATCGAAGATAGTAAAGTCATTAAGATACTAAGAGATTATGCGATGGATGGGGGAGTGGCGTTTCAGCTGCAGGATGACATTTTGGGAGTGTTTGGGAAGCCGGAGAAGACGGGAAAGAGCGCGGATTCGGACTTGAAACAAGGGAAGTGCACGCTTTTGGCTCTGAAAGCCTGGGATAGGCCTGAGGTGCACAAAGTGTGGGGGAAGATGGACGCGAGTCGAGAGGATCTGGATGCGGCTAAGAAAGCAATTATGGATTGCGGGGCGTATGAGTATAGTAAGAAATTGGCGAGAGAGTATGCCGGGAAGGCGGCTGGAACTGCGGAGAAGTTACGGAGACTGGATTTGAATAGAGATGCGATTGACTATATCCAGGGAATTGCGGAGTATATGGTGGAACGGGAAGTGTAGTAATATAGAGTTATGCACTGTCCGGACTGCGGGGAACCGCTGCATGAGTTTTCGTTTGTGGGGAATGACAAGAGTTGGCGGTGCTTTCGGTGCGGGGGGTTTTGGGCGGATGGGTGGGTAATTAACCGGCTGGACTCGAAGATACTGCAGAAGTGGAAGCCGGTAGAAGTGGATCCGGGGTGGTTGAACCTGGGAAGCAACGTCTGTCCGGTGGACGGGACGCAGCTGGTGCGGTATACAGGGGAGATAATTCCCGACAATATGACGGTGAAGAGGTGCGAGCGGTGCGGAAGGTGGTGGTTTCCAACCGATTCATTACTGCGATACAAACCGGCTCAGGAGGCAAAGGTAAATTATTATCGGCAGTGGGGGAAGGCGGCAGATGTGGGGAGCTTGGCCCTGCCGGCGCTAGTTCTTTTGATTGTTTTGGCGGGGTTGGCTACGGTTGTGAGTTTGGTAAAGCGAAATACCGGGGGGAGAGTGGCGGCTCAAGCTACCGTGCGCAATTTGGCCGCGGCGGATGGGGGAAGCGGAGAAATGTGGATAGTGTGGAGTTCAGCGGCGGGCTATAAAGTGAAGTGGAGGAGGGTGGGTGAACCAGAGTGGCGGGTAGGCGAGCCGGAGAGAAAAGAGGAGGGAGTGTATGTATTGAAACTAAGGGATCTGGAGCAGGGGGCGGAGTATGAGGCGGTGGTGGAGGAGAAGGGGATTAAGTTTAGGGTGGATTAATTTTTGGGGGTCATTCCCAGAAGCCAAAGAACCGCCTCTTTTTTGTAGCGGCGGTCGCCGCGGGAATTGATGCGAATGGGAACGAGCTTGCCGCGTTTGCCCCAGCGTTTGATGGTGAGAGTGGAGACGCGAAGAACGGCGGCGACTTCTTTGACAGTGAGGAGATCAGGTAAGGCAGAAAGACTTAGTGATATTGCCATCTGATATATAAACTAATACTTTGATAGGGAGATGTCAAGAGAAATCGGAGAAATAGCGGCGAAGTTTTCTGGCATGGTGGGGATGACGGAGGCGCTTGAGGGCAATGCCTTCGATTTGGCGGATGCGTTCGCGGGTGAGACCAAATTTGGCCCCGATTTGCTCGAGGATGAGGGGGTCACAGTCTATACCATAACGAAGACGGAGGATTTTGGCCTCTCGAGGGGGGAGGGAGTCCAGGACGGCACGGACTTGAGCTTTGAAAATGATTTGGTTTGCTTCATCTGGAGCAGAAGGACTGGGGTCGGGGATAAAATCACCTAAGTCGGCGCCGTCGGAATCCTCTTCGTCCATGGGCTGGTCGAGGGAAAGCGGGAGACGGCTTAATTTTTTCAGATTGCCAGCTTTTTGGGGGGTGATATTCAGGGCGTCGGCTAGTTCTTCTATGGTGGGGTCCCGGCCGAAAGACTGGGTAAGCCGGTTAGCTGTATTGTAAAACCTTTGTATTTGGTCGTGCATGTGGACCGGAATTCTGATGGTGCGGCCCTGGTCGGCAATTGCCCGGGTGATACTTTGACGGATCCACCAGGTGGCGTAGGTGCTGATTTTGTGATGCCGGTCGGGTTCGAACCTCTCGACTGCGGTTATCAGGCCGAGGTTGCCTTGTTGAATAAGGTCCAGAAATGGCACACCCCGGTCCCGGTATTTTTTGGCGATACTGATAACCAGGAGAAGATTGGCTTTGATAAGGTGGTCTCTGGCTTCTAAACCGGCCTCAACTATTTTTTGCCGCTGGGGTGATAAGCGGGGCGATGGTTTGGCTAAAATAGCTTTGGCGGCAAGGTAGCGGTGGCTGAGCTCCTGCTCCTGGTCGTAAGTCAAGAGGGAGGTGGCGGCGGCTTCTTTGAAGTACTGGCTGAGGTGGTCCAGGACTAGGGGATCAAGGTCAGGGTCTAAGATGGCCTGCGGGCGGCTTTTTTTTTACGAGGGGCGGCGGCGGCGAATTCCACATCTGAGATGGGGGTAGTTCTGAGGGTGTAAGTTTTGGATTTTTGGAGACGCTCGTGAAGGTAAGTCAGCTGCAGGAGGGTACCTGATTGGGTTACGTCATTCTTAACTTCTTCCGGCATAGCGTTTCTTAAGCCGAATAGCAAGCTCTGGAGCCGGGTTCGGGTATTGGGGTCGGCGTGGTCGGGAGAAGGATGGCCGTCTGTGGTAGTAATAAGGACGGTGAGGGTGGCGAATCTGGCTAGAGTAGGCTTGCCGTGGTCTTCGGTGGTCCAGAACGGGGGATGGTCGAGGAACTGCTGGATGGGGGGATATTTTTGAAGTAATTCGGGGGTGGTGATTTGAGGCGGGGATTCGGTAGGTCGACTTGGGCTAGACCGGGGTTTCTTGTCTGGTGTAGTTTGGAGAGAAGTTTCGGGTTTGGGGAGGGTGAGGGTGATGATAGATTGGGCGATGGGGCCCAATTCCACGACTGCCTGTTCGAGTTGGGCGTGTAATTCTTGTGCAAGTGCAAAATCACCGCCAAGTAATGCCACGGCTTCTTGCCTGAAGGTGTCGTTGAAGGCGTCGACGATTTGCTGTTTGGCAAGGCCTACTTTTTGGGCGAGGGTTTCGGAAGGTTGGGGGGCCATGAGTTTTTTTGGTTTTACTGCAGAGAGTTGGTGTTGTCAAGGACTACCTTGAGATGGTCCGAATCTAACGGCTGATCCTTCGTTGTAAAGAGTTTTGATTTGGGCGGCAGTTAATGAGTAGTTGTATATGCGCACATCGTCGAGGAGATAGTTACCGAATCGATTTGAAGTTGGGTAACCACCTATTTTTGTGCTGTCAGTAGGAAGGTTTGCCCCCGTACTGGTAAACTTACGGACAGATCGGCCATCTATAAAGCCCTCCGGCGCACCAGTAGGGCTAGTTACCAATGCAACATGGTGCCAACCGGTCCCAATGGTTCTGTTGGTATCAAACCAACTGGCTCCTTCGTAAAGCAATATTAAGTCGTTTCCAGTGTTATCGAATGTTGATGCGCCTACCCCTATCCCATAACCGTTGAGTGAGGGGCTCTCATCTCCCACTTTGACAAAAGCGCCGCTCTCAGTGGTCGAAAATAAGTAAACCCAAGTAGCAATTGTAACTTTTGTAGTTCCTAAGTTGAAAACTGATGAGGTAGTAACGTTGTCATCGCTTCCGTCAAACCCCAGGGCAGAACTGTATTTGCCGGTAGAGCCGTCATCCCACATTTCGGTTGAGACCCCAGAGTTACATGTTCCGACGGTAGTGTTACCTAGAGAGGCGGGATTAATGGTGCCGTTGTTACCAGCAGCAAGTCCCGATGCGGATAATGCGGAATTGTAAGCAGTTGTGCCTTGGCACTCGTCGAATTTGTACCAGCCAACCGGTGCGCCGCGGTTGTAGTCCCAGGCGATTTGAGCGAGAGTGCGGCTGTAATTATATGCAATAACAGTATCAATATATCCGTCGAATGTTCTGGCCTGCGTACTATCATTGCCTATATAAAAAGTTGAAGTTCCATCATCAACTCGGCTGGCGCCGTTTGTTGTTGTGGCGTAGGCGGCTTCGTATCCATTAATAAAAATGTCAGCACTTGAAGCGGTAGTTATTACGCCATCCCAACTTACGGCTACATGATTCCAGGCATTTTGGGTGACGAGCGAGGTATTTGTAGTTCTTACTAAATCAGTTGAGCCGTCGACTGTAAAAGTTAGACTTGTCGTGCTGTTGAGTCTGAAAACCCATCCGCTACTTGGGGTTGTACCGACGTTTTTGGCCATTATAAACCCGAGTGAATTTTCTCCGGCACTTTTGGGATAAATCCACGCTTCGATCGTCATCCCGCTACTGGGCAAATTGTCCAAAGAACTTGCCGTTCCGGCATTTACAACTGTGCTTGAAGTATCGAAGTTATATGCTGAACCGACTTTTCCAGCTGTCCAACCTCCATTTCCGGCTGTAATAGCTCCGGCATTGCTATTTCCAGAAGTATCGTTTGCAGTAAGCCCGGTATTTTCGTCAAATTTCCAGTGACCGACAGGGGGATTGCAGGTGGAGGTGTCGCCGGGGATGCAGAAGGTCATGGCGGCGGATGATGATGCAGTTAAACCGTCGTTGGCGGTGGAGAGAGAGCCGAGGATAGTAGCAGAGCCATGGTTGTATTCGAGCTTGACATCGGAGGCATTTAAGGCCAGGCGGTAGACTTTGACTTCGTCCAGATCGCCGGCCAGCTCTTCGCCGGAGGCGGCGTCGTCGGTATCAATATCACCCAGGCGGAAAGTCCCATCACTGTCCAGTGTGGCTGTGGTGGTGTCGGTGTCTTGGTCTTTCAATATGCCGTCGATGTATAGTTGGATTTTGTCGGCGGTGACGTCCCTGACGCCTATGACGTGGTGCCAAGCGGCGTCGTAATAATCGGCGGTAGTACAGGAGGAGACGTCCGGACCCCAGGAAGTGTCGTCGTCGACGGCAAAGCAAAGCGTACCGTCGGTATTGGCGTAGAGGGCGTAACCGGCAGTGCCCGATGGGCCGCCGTTGGTGACCAAATATTCAATGGCGGCGGGATTAGCGGCGGAATCTGATCTAAGCCACAGGGACAGAGAAAAATCTTCGGCGGCGGCAAAATCAAAATCGGCGTCATTAGCCGAGAGACCGACGCGGGAGGTGCCGGTGCCGTTCCAAGCAGAGTCGAACTTGCCCTGGAGGATCCAAGAGGCAACTGATAGGGTGAGGTCGTTGTTATTTATGGACGAGTCTTGGGCATTAGTGTCGGTGGCGTCGTCCATTTTCCAGTAGCCTACGTAGGAGCCAACGGGTGTACCGATTGCCGGATGACCGGCGTTTAGGTCCTCAAGGATTTGCTTTTGGGTGCGAGCGTAGTTGTAGATGCGGACGTCGTCAATATTACCTGGGAAACTAGAAGAGGCGATGTTGACCGATGTTCCGAACGTGACACCGGTGGTAGCGCTGGAAGTGGTGAGGACGCCATTTTGATAGACAGCGCAGTGAGTGGAATCTGTTGATGTGGCGGCAATGTGTGTCCAGGTGTTTATTGCGATGGCGGTGCCGGTGCAACTTCCGTAGACGGGTCGGGAACTGGAGTCGGAGGTGAGATTGGTAATAAGGGTTTTACTTGCAACAGATGAAGTGGGATATATCCAAAGTTCGACTGAGTTGGAGTAACCAGGATCGGCGGAGAGAGTGGCAGTGACAGCTTGGGAAGAACCATCGAAGTTTAGACCGGTTCCAAATTTGCCTGCGGTCCATGTTGGAGAGCCAGTGAAAGTGCCGGACTGGCTATTTCCAGATGAATCAGCTGGGGATGACCCGCTGTTTTCGTCCAGTTTCCACCACCCAGCAGGCCCGGGAGCCCAGTTGTAGAGGGCGGCGATTTCGGCGGGTGTGAGAGCGCGGTTGTAGATACGAGCCTCGTCAAGTCTCCCCAAAAAAAAGTTGTTGGTGAAGGGTTCTTGATCCCTCAATGCGCCGAACGCTGCCGACGCGCTGGAAGTACCAAGTGCCAACGTGGTTGACACTGAATTCTCTTCTTTGCCATTAACAAAAATGCGAAAAGTGGTCCCATCATAGGTCATGGCTACGTGGTACCAGGTATTTGCAGTTATTGTAGTTGTAGAGAGAAGAGTAATTCCAGAACTTGCTGATCCGGTTGAGATACTTGCTGAAAGTCTGGCAGGGCTTGAATTGTCGCTGCCAAGTGAGTATATATTCCAAGGGTCTGCGTTTATTGTGGTCGGTTGGCTTATGAATTTTGCAAAAGCTTGGAGTCCAGTACCATTTGTATATGTTGGGTAGGCCCAGACTGAAAGAGAAATAGGGTAAGATAGATTTATTGAACTGCCTGTAACTACACGATCCAGGTTGCCATCAAAATTTACTCCATTAGAAAACTTAGCAGAAGTACTCGTCGCTTGTTGTTTCCAATCAGCGTCGCGTCCATTTCCGGAGGAGTCGCAGGAATCGTTAACGCCGCCACTACAGGTGCCAGTAGAGGTTTCATCCATCTTCCAATATCCGACCAGCCCATTGGAAAGGTAATTTTGCTGCTCGGGGTCGCCGAACTGGACGGAGACGCCTTTGGTGGTTCCCCGAGCTTGGAAGTCGGCTTTGACTTGGGCGGCTGTCCTGGCGTAGTTGAAGATTTTGACGTCGTCGATTTCGCCTTGCCAATAGCGTTCGTTGACGAATCTTATGCTATTACCGATTCTTAAAGGGGTGGTGGAAGTGCCGGTGGCGCCGGTTTTGGCGCTAGATTGTTTTAGGATACCGTTAAGATATATGTTGACGTTGGATCCATCATATGTACCAACGACGTGATACCATTGATTTTGATTGATTGTGCCTGAAGAAGCGCCAACATAAGCTGAACCGCCAACATAAAATTCTAGATCATCGTTGGCGGTATCTAATCGGAGCATAAACTCGGATTCGTCACTATTTTGACCTTCTTTAGTGGCTATGTTTCGCAGGCCATCTTCGCCGCCACTTAAGGTGTTGGTGCGTATCCAGGCTTCGACTGTTAAAGCGGTAACGCTTTTGAGGATAGTGGTGTCGCCCATGTTGATGCGGTCGTCGGTGCCGTCGAAGCGGAGGCATTTGCCGATAACACACATGTCTTCGGACATCCAGGTAGCGCCGCTTATCGTACCGTCGAGGTTGGTTGAGGTATTGTCCTGGGTGGCCGAGCCCTGGCCTTCGTCGAAATTCCAGTAGGCGATGGGGCCGGGGCCGACCTCATCATTGGCGGTGGGATTGGATTGGGTCGCGGGGTCACCACCGGAGGGAGTGAGAGCCTCGACGTTGGAGACGTTGACACTGGCCGAGGTGGGGGAGGGGTTGGAGTAGTAGGCGTAGCCTACATTGGTGCCGTTGACAATCGAGGGAAAGACGACTTCGAAAGTGTTGGTGGCGGAACCACATGAACCGGTCATTTGGAAGCGGAGGACTTTACCGCTGCCGTCGGTGAATCTGATATCGTCACAATCGGACTGCATGATGTTGGCGGTGGTCAGTTCAAGAGTATCCAGGGTGTAGGTGATGGCCCGCTCTGAGGTAATGTCGGCGTTGTGGGTGAAAGTAAACTTGACCCGATATCCATATGAGTCGTCAAACCAGGCGGCCTGCACCGAAGGGCCAGTAAGCCTTAGAAATATGGCTACAAGCAAAAGGAAGGCCGTTAGGCTGAAGAGGAAAGAAAAAATCCGCTTTCGGTGAATTTGAAATTTCATAATTTTAATTAACTACCCACCATGAGACTTTGAGTGAAGTAGATAACGGTGTGGGGATACGCAGGACGAACTTGCCGGGTTCGGTGGCGGAGGCGGCGACGGGTACCGGGGTGTCTATGGGAGTGGCGAAGATGGCGGAAGTAGTAGAGACGGCAGTTGTGTCAATAATGGTTTCGGTTAGGCCGGCAGAAATGGTAGCTGTGCCGAGGGAGGAGCCGGAGATGTTGATTTTGTCGGCGGTGAGAGAGCCCGTGATTTTTAGATTGCCTGATTCGTCCAGGATGACTGAGCCGGAGTTGAGAGATAAAAGTCCGGTGGCGGAGCGGATGTCAGATGTTAAATCGTCGAAGATAAGAGTGCCGATGGATACTTGGCCGGTGAAGGCCGCACCGGGGGCCATGATGGGGGAGCTGGAGACGAGTTGACCGGAGGCGGTGGCCAGTGTCCAGTTGGGATCAGCTGGCAGCTGGTAGCTGTTAGCTGTTAGCGGGAGACTGGTTAATTGGGCTGAGAGGGAGGCAACTTGAGTTTCCAGGTTTATGATCGACGATTTAAGATTGATGATTTCCTCGCCGACAAGTTGGAGATTTTGAGCGGAGAGGTTGCCCTTGATTGTGACATTGCCGGAGTCGTCGAAGGCGAAATAATCGTAGGAGTCGGCCCAGGATGGCGAAATGTGGACCATGACTTGGCGGGTGGATGATCCGGGATTCCAGTCTTCCAAAGCTTGGCCGATGACGTGGCCGGGGCGGGTGGCACGAGTGGCGCGGCCGGGCTCGGAGGAGGAGGTGAGGAAGTCGCCTTTTTTGATGGGGGGGGCGAAAGAGGCGAGGTTGACCGGGACTTGGCCGACGAGGCCGACCAGGACTTTATCGGGGCCATCTTGGCCTCCTTTGAAACCAGGACTGGTTGAGACTATACCGATAGCTTTGGTGTCGTACCCTTGGCTGGATTTGACGGCGGCGTTGTGGGAGAGGGAGACGATGTCGCCTTCGGTAAATGGTTCACCGTGGGCTTTGGTGTAGTATTCGGCAAAGTCGATGCCGTCGGTTTGATAGGCTACCCCTAAGGCGGTGGTGGCTTCGATGCGGCCGACGGTGACGCCCATGCCATTGAGGAAGGCGATGAAGCGGTTGGAGGCGGCGCCGACTCCGGTATAGCCGAGCTTGACGACCAAGCCGTCGGCATCATCGCCATTGTAGGAGTTTTCGATCATGGCGGCGGCGGTGGCGGCAAATTGGTCGGAGACGGTAAATTTAAGGCTGGCGGAGCCGGTACCGATTAAAACTTCGCCGGTGCCTAAGAAAGAGAAAGCAGGATTGGTGGTGGCGTTGCCAAAGCTTAGGGCGTCGGTATCGGTAGCTATGGCTAAGAAGTTATTGGTGCCTTCGGAGATGGTGAAGACGGAAGCCACTGAGTTGTCGATATCGATGTCTGTGGCGTTATCGAGATTGATACCGCCGCCGTCTAAGTAGAGGTCGGCGAACTGGTTGGAGGATGAGCCCAAGTCAAGACCGGAGTCGGTACTGGGGAAGAGGGCGGTGGCGGAGAGGGAAAGTTCGCTGCCGCCGGTGATGCCAAAGTCGATCTGGCCGTCGGAGTTGTTGGCGATGGTTTCGCCGTTTTGGAGGGAGATGTCGGTGGTGACACTGGTGTTGCTGATATTGATGGCGGTAGTGGCGGCGCCGGAGAGGGTGATGCCCCCCGTCCTGTCCAAAGTAAAGATGCCGATGCCTGAAGCCGAGGCCACCAGGATATTTTGATCACCTGTTTCGTCGAGGATGGCCAGGGCTTTGCCGGTGGCTTGGCCGCTGATTTGGAATATGCCTTGAAGAGACGCGGCGGAGATATTTGAGGAGAGCGTCATCCCACCGGTGGGAGTGGTGTCGATGATAAAGCGGCCGGAGTTATAAAGCTGGGCGGTAAGGTTGTTGGATTCGAAGATCTCTCCGGCTTGGATGTAGAGAGGGGCGTTGGATTTGAGATATGAGGCGGTTTGATTGGTAAAGAGGAGGTCGTAGGCAAAGGAGACGTCGCCTGCTGCTGTAAAGCTGGTGGGGAGGGTGTTGGTGATGGCGGTTTCGGAGACGGAGAAGAGATTGGAGCCGGAGGAGGTAATGTTGAAGAGATTGCCGGTCGTGTCGCCGTGGGCGCCGATGTTGATTCTCACTAAGTCGCCGGAGGCAGTAGCGACGGTGGAAGGTTCCCAGCTGAAATTTCCCAAGAGTCCGGTGGTGAGGGAGGTGGCAGTGGAGTTGGCATAGAGGAGGCTACCGGTGGTCCAGGTATTGTTGGAGGTGTTGATGTTGAGGCCAGTGCCAGTGGTAACGGCGGAGAGGTTGATGGAGCCGGCGCCGCCGGTTTGGGTACCGGAGAGGAGTTGCCAAGCAGTACCGGTGTGAGCAGCGGAGGCATTGATGCGTTCCAGACCACTGGTCAAAGCTCCAGTAGTCGAAGAGTTGACATTGAGGCCAGTGCCGGTGCCGTTGATGGCGTTGCTAGTAATGTTGACTATATTGAAACCGGAGCCGGTAGTGGCCGTACCGGAGAAATTGACCACATTGCCAGTGTAGCCAGTAGTGACGCCGGTTTGAGCGATGTCTAGAAGGGTGGTAGTGGTTTGGCTGGAGGAAGAATCGGCAATTGATAGTCCGGTGCCGGCAGTGGCGGCGGTGGTAATTTTGGCCGCCGCACCGCTGTGAGCCCCGGTGGCGGAGAGATAGAAAATACCGTTAGTGACTGCGGCGGTAGATCCTGAAGTTAGGGATAGGAGGCTGCCGGTAAGTCCTGTAGAAGTAGAACCGACAGCAATTCCTGCTCCGGAGGTAAGAGCATTGCCGGAGAGGTTCAACAAGGTTCCGACTGTGGAGGAGTCGGCAGCCAGGTTGAGAAACTTGGCGGCACCGGTAGTGGAAGAGGAGTTGATGTTGACTAGATTGCCGGTGTAGCCGGTGGTGACGCCGGTTTGAGAGACATTAACTAAGGTATCGTCGGTTTGGGAAGATGAGGCGTTGGCCATGGACAAAACATTGCCGGTGGTCTGGGTGGAGGTGATGGTGGAGGCGGCGGTTTGGGCGGGGATGGTGAATGAGCCGTCGCTGGCTATGGTGAATTTGGTGGTGCCGGAAGCCGAGGCGGAGAAGATATCTTGGCTTTCGAACTGGTTGACTATCAGGGAGGCCTGGCCGCTGGTGATACTGCCGCCGACTAAGGCTCTAAGAGAAGCGGAGGCGGTGGCGGGGTCGCCGAAGATGGTACTCTGGGTGAGATTACCCGGAGCCAGAGTACCGGTACCTAATTGCCAGTAGTTGGTGAGCTGGGAGGTGGTGGCCCAGCCGCAGGTGGAGTCGGTGGATTCACAGACTTTGGAATTGCCCCAGTAGAGATCGTCGGTGGCGGCGCCGGGGCCGGTGCCAAAGCTTAAGACGTTGTTGACCGAGGCGTCGTAGTTTAGGCCGATGGAGGTACCTTGGACGTCTAAAGTGGTGGTACCGGTGATGCCGCCGGTTAGAGTGATGTCGTCGCGGGCCGAGGCGTCGGTAGTGAGACTGATGGAGGTGATGTCGACGGAACCGATACTGACAGAGCCGGCGCCGGTGGGGTCGAGGATGAGGATACCGGAGCCGTTGGGAGCGATGGTCAGGTTGTCGTCGCTTAAAGTGCCGATGGTGGCGGCTGAGCCGTTACCGAGATTGAAAGCGGTGGCGGAGACGCCCAGGGTGGTGGAGGAGGTGAGAGTGTCTAAGGAAGAGGCGGTGATGACATTGCCGCCGGCGAGAGTGAGATCGCCGTCTTGGGCGATGACAAAGCGGGTAGTGCCAGAAGCGGATGCGGAGAAGATATCCTGACTTTCGAACTGGTTGACTATCAGGGAAGCCTGACCGCCGGTAATACTGCCGCCGATTAAGGCCCTGAGGCTGGCGGAGGAGGTGGCGGTGTCGCCGAAGATGGTACTCTGGGTGAGATTGCCGGGGGCCAGTGTACCGGTACCTAATTGCCAGTAGTTGGGGCTGGCAGTGTCACTGCAGGAACCCCAGGAAGCCGTGGCACCCCCGAGTAGACAGAGGGAGCCACTGCCGACTGATCCGCCCAGAGAGATACCGCCGGCATTGGTGATGGAAAATTTTTCGACACCACTTGCGGAGGCAGTGAGGATGTATTGGTCGCCAGTTTCGTTGAAGGAGACGAGAGATTTTCCAGTGATGGCTCCCGAAACCTCCAATTGGTGAACGGTTGATGTATTTCCTCCTATAATGATACGGTCCGATGTAGTAGTGGGATAAAGATTGTCTGACGCAGAAGTCCAGCCGCCAGAGCTGTTATCTGCCCATGAGGGGATTCCGCCGGAAACGGCAAGTATTTGGTTGGAGGAGCCGATCGCAAGCTTGGATAGGGTGTTGGCGGCGGAGGCATAGAGAATATCGCCCGTGGTGTAAGTGGTCAGTCCAGTTCCCCCCAGGGTGGGGGTGATGGTGGAAACGCCAATGGTAACTTTTTTGTCGGAAGAGCTGGTCGTGAGGCCGATTCCGGAGCCGCCGGCAAAGGTGAGTGTGTCTCCACTGGAACCGGCAGTTACGTCGTTTTGCCCTGATACCGCAATAGTTTTAAAGGCATTACCTGAAGAAACTGTGGAGGCGATGGTGGTTCCAGAAATGGAGATGCCGGAACCGGCGGTGAGGTTGACTGTGCCGGTTTGGCCTTGAAATGACAAAACTCCCGTGTTGGAAACTGTGGGGGTTTGCCCAAGCGAGACATTTATACCTGGGCCGGTTCGGATGCCGTAGATAATGTTGGGGGCAGTAAGGTCGCCGGATACAGTGGCGGTGGAATCGATGAGGGTGGGGACGCTGATGTGGAACAGAAGATCTTTGGCTGAAGTGCTTTCGGCTAAAACTAAGCCGGGAGGAAGTTGGACTGGATTATATTCCCGATTATTTTCCGCAGTTTCTCCGAAGGTAATGAACTCACGTATGGAGGCAACGACTTGATCTAGGGGCAAGATATTGGTTCCGGCTTGGTTGATGGCCAGGAGTGAGGCGGCAGTTATGCCAAGAAGTATTGAGGAAAAAATGAGGCCTTTTTGAAATTTGGAGAGGCGAAAGGGAGAGAAGTCGGAAGTGAGGAGAGGAGAAGGGGATATTGGGGTTCTGGGAAGAGGTTTGGGGGAAAAGTTTTCAAGCTGAGATAGTGGGTAGCGGCGTTGATTGCCGGGGGTTCTTTCAGCTACCAAGATGCCTTGTTTTTCCCATCGGCGAAGAGTTTTGGTGGAAATGTTTAGAAACCGAGCGGCTTCTCGAATAGAGAATTTTTGAGTGGATTGAGGACTGGGCAGACTCATTTTCGTTTTTATAGAACTTGGACAGGGTAAGTTTGTCCAAGTTTGCTATATATATTTAATTAATATATGTCGCGCGGTGTCAATAGGTAAAAAGATTTTTATTTGACAGTAGTGGATAAAAAATATTAGGCTTAATACATGTTGGCGATAATTTTTCTCATAGTTTTGCTTTTTCCTGCCGTCGCATCAGGGCAGGAGTTGTCTTCGGGGTTAGCGCTGTCAACAGAGATAGCAGAAGACAGAAGTTTGTTGGCTGATGGGGACATTTTGTGCACATCTGAGAGCGGCTTGGTGAGGTGTACTGAGGAGTATTCGACTGCTATTTACGGGGTTTATTCTTTGGCCCCGTCCCTATGGCTGGAGAATTTGTCGGTGATAAATGGCTTGCCGGTTATTTTTTCGGGGAAGGCCATGGTACGGGTTAGTGGAACTGGTGGGAAATTGAAAAGGGGAGATTTCATCACTACTTCTGCTACACCGGGCTTGGGAGTAAAGGCTGGGAAAAGCGGAAACGTCTTGGGGATGGCGTTGGATGAATATTTGGAGGAAGGCGAGGGAAAAGTGTTGGCGTCTATTGCAATTAGACCGGCAATAGTGGCTACGGCCGCGAGGGGGAATGTGGTAGAAACATTGAAGCAGGGGTTGTTAGCCCCCACGCTTTCGCCCCTGGCGTCTTTGCGGTATGTTTTGGCTGTAATAGTGGTTATTATTTCTTTTGTGCTGGGCTTTGTGTATTTTGGCAGGGTGGCTCGGGCGGGAGTCGAGGCGATGGGCAGGAACCCGCTGGCTGGACGAATGATAGCGGTGGGAGTAGTTTTCAACCTGCTGCTGACAGTGGCTATCATGGGCGGGGGTTTGATCGCGGCTTACTTAATTTTGATAATTTGATATGCAAAATAATTTGCAGATATTAGTTTGGTGGGGATTGGCAATTGGCTGGCTGATCGTGTTATTTGCGTATTTAATACTGGAAAGGGAGCGAAAAGACATGGAAAAACAAAAGAAAGAAATAGAAAAGGCGATGCGGGAGCGAGTTGGAGAACTGCAAGATAAAGTTATCTGAAATTGAGGGTGTAATTGGCGAGATTACTGAAAAAGCGATCAGAAAGATTATCGCGGAAGAGATTTCGGAGGAGAAACATAAGCAAATGGTGTTAGGGGGACTGGAGGAAGTGAGGAAAAACTATGGCATGTAATTTGTATGAAAAGTTATTAACCGTAGAGGATGCGGTTAACGCTGTCAGTGTAATTGATATATTACGCAATAGTTTGTACAGAACAGACAGCGGATCGTTTGATGGAGAAATGGAAAAACTGGCGACCTCGGAAATAGAACAATGTATAAGGGCAAATGTGGTTATTGCGGTAAATAAAGAAGGCGTGTTGAGAAAACTATATAATTCGGTGAAATCTATGAAAACAATTATATTGTCTGTTGCGATTAGTTTTTCGAGGGAGCTAAGAGTGAAATTGGAGAATGGGTTAAAGAGCACTTCGGAGAAGACTATTTGGTAGCAATTGATGTTGATGAATGCATATTGGCAGGAGTCTCTGTCGCGCACGGTTTACCAAGAGGGCGGCTGATGGCAATTGATCTTTTGACTTCGACCTCTTCGGTACTTAGTCCCGGTGTGTGGGAGAGAGGCATTGCAAGGCGGCGGTGGCGGCTCAGGCGATGTTGAAGCGGGCTGAGTCACTGGAGCGAATGGTTAGGCTGGTGGGGGAATCTGAACTGTCGGCGGAGAACCAGTCACTTTATAAGCGGTCAAAGAAACTGCGAAATTATATGACGCAAAACTTTTTTGTAGCTGAGGCTCAGACTGGCAGGAAAGGCCAGTATGTGCCAATTGCTTCAGTGGTGTCTGATGTAGAGGAGATATTGGCTGGCAGATATGGTCAAATCCCGGATGATAAGTTTTTATATATTGCCCCAACATGCCAATTTTGTATCCACGGCTTACGGGAAACTGGTATTGTACAGAGCCCGGGGGGTGTAGGAGTGATGGGGTTTTTACTCCCAAAAACTGCATAAAGACTTTATTGACGCTTTTTGACGGGTTTAGAAAAGGGTGCAAGGGTGTTAGTTACTATGAGGGTAAAAAACTTGAACTGAAGTATTCGAAGGTGTTGTTTGTGGGAAAGAGTTTGGGAGGAGCGTATGTTCCGTTGTTGCCTAAGTTTGATAAGAATATTAATGAGTTAGCTGTTTTTTGTCCGGCAGTGGATCAAAGTGAACAGGGTGTAGTTTCTGACGAGGAGACGAATGGGGGTTTTATGCGGGAGATGGAGAGTGGGGGATATTACCATTTATATCGGGGGGTTTTAGGAAAGAGGACGTGGTGGAAACATCTGGAGGATAAGGATGGATTATCGCCGATGGATAACATAGCCTGTTTGGGCGAAGCAAAGATGTTTATTGCTCATGGAAAGAAAGATAAATGTATCCATTATTCAAAGTCCGTGAAGTATTACGAGAGAATTATGAAGATATACCCCGGAAAAGGAGGACAATTTGTCCTGAGGTTGTATCCTGGTGGCGATCATGGTCCATCGATGACCAATCTGGCAATCCAAGATTTTTTGGATTGGATTCTTTAGCAAATTGGGGGATAATCGTGTGTATATGAAAGCAGCGAAGGTCAAACCAACAATAAAATTTGCGGATTTGGAGAAGATTGATATGAGGGTGGGGAAGATTGTTTCGGTTGAGGATATGGAGAAGTCGGACAAATTGGTAAGGCTGACGGTGGATTTTGGGGATTTTAAGCGAAAGATTTTGGTGGGGTTAAGGAAAGAGAGAGAAAACCCCAAAGAAATTGAAGGGAAGCAGGCGTTGTTTGTGGTGAATTTGGAGCCAAAGGAGATGATGAGTGAAGTATCTGGAGGGATGCTGTTTGATATAGGATATGCGAACGGAATTACACCCGTGTTGGCAATACCAGAAAAGGAGGTGCCGAATGGCGCAACGGCCGGTTAGGGAATATCTATTGGAAAAGATTGGAAAGGTGGTAAAGCTGGAGCATCCGGAGATAGAGAAGCGGGGAGATTACTCTTTTTACACGACCGATAAAGACGTAATGATAAAAGAAGACGAAGTGATTGAAAAAGTAGAGCGAGTGGGCGGTTTTGTCAATATATGGCTCAAAAATGATGTACTTGTCAATCAAATAGATGAAGTGATAAGACGAGGCCAGCAGTATGGAGGATCAACTGGCGGATCGGGAAAGAGAGTGATAATTGATTATTCCGCACCCAATATAGCCAAACCTTTCGGAATTGGGCATTTGCGATCGACGATTATCGGACAAGCTTTGTATAACCTGTATAAATTTTGCGGCTGGGATGTAGTGGGTGACAACCATTTGGGTGACTGGGGTACCCAATTCGGGAAACTGATATTTATGATTAAAAACACTGACACCGCGGATTATTCGATAGATAATTTGGAAAAATTATATGTCGAGTTTCATAAACATGCGGAGTGGGAGGATGAGGGGAGAAAATGGTTTAAGAAACTGGAAGAAGGGGACGCCGAGGCAAAGGAGATATGGGAAAAGTGTGTAAAAGTGTCAATGGCTGAATTTGATAGGATTTATGAGTTGCTGGGAGTGAAAATTGACGCAGCTTTTGGAGAGAGTTTTTATGAAGATATGATGATCGGGGTGATCGAGGAAGCCAAAAGAAAAGGGGTAATGCATGAGAGTGAGGGAGCGGGGGTGATCGAAATTCCGGGCATAAAGACTCCGCTCATGTTACTTAAGAGTGACGGCGGGACAACGTATGCTACTCGTGATTTGGCGACACTCAAGTTTAGGCGTGAGAAGTGGGATCCGGATATGGTGATTTATGAAGTTGGGGCGGAACAAGGATTGCATTTTGAACAGGTGTTTGCGGCGGCGAATATGCTGGGATATATAAAAGAGGGAGAAAGACTGGTGCATACGAAGCATGGGTTGTATCTGGATATGGATGGGAAGAAGTTTGCGACCCGAAAAGGAAAGACTATAAAGCTGGAGGAAGTGCTGGAAGAGGCGATTGAGCGAGCCAGAAAGTTGGGAAACACTGACCAGGCGCAAGCCGTGGGAATCGGCGCGATTAAGTATTTTGACTTGATGCATTCGGTACAAAGTAACATCGTTTTTGATTGGGAAAAGATGATGAATTTGCAGGGAAACTCTGGGCCGTACTTACAATATACACATGCGAGAATTGAGAGTGTAATCAGGCAGGGCGGGAAATTAATGGAAAGGTATAATCTTAGTAACTATAGGGTTAATAAAGAAGAGGAGAGGGTAGTCAAAATGATATATAGATTTGGCGAAGTTGTGGAGGAGAGTGCCAGCAGGCTGGCGCCGAATTTGCTATGCGGTTATTTGTTTGAATTGGCGCAGAGGTTCAATACTTTTTATAATAAGCATTCAATTTTGACTCCCACAGGGGCAGCTGAAGAGGAGCGGGGGAGAACCAGGGAGTTTAGGTTGGCGATGACGAAGGCCACGGGTATAATTATTAGAAACGGATTGACATTACTGGGAATAGAGGCGCCGGGGAGAATGTAAATCTCAATTTTCAATGACCAATTTTCAAATAAATTCCAATTTTCAATTTTACAAACTCAGGAATGGAGTGAGAGTGGTTTTGGTGCCGATGGAGGGAGTGGAGAGCACGGCCGTGGGGGTGTTTGTGGAGACAGGCAGCAGGTACGAGACGGCGAAAATTAACGGAATATCGCATTTTTTGGAGCACATGGTATTTAAGGGGACGAAGAAGTTCCCGACACACAGAGATACGAGTTATTTGGAAGGGCTGGGGGCGATACAGAATGCCTGGACAGATGTGGACGCTACGGCCTATTGGTGCAAAATACCGGCGGATAAGTGGAAAGAGGGACTGGATTTGGTCAAAGACCTGGTTTTGTATCCGACGTTTCCGCCTAAAGATTTGGAGATAGAGCGGGGAGTGATTTTGGAGGAGATCAATCGGAGGGAGGATAGACCGGATGAGATAGTGGAAGAAGAGGTGTTAGCTTTGATGTACGGAGATAATTCCCTGGCTATGACGGTATTGGGGGAGTCTGGAGTAATCAAGTCTGTTCGAAGGGATGATTTTGCGGCATACCATGACAGCCAATACGTGGCCGGAAGGATTGTAGTTGCTTTGGCGGGCAAATTGGAAAGCGCTGAGTGCAAAAAACAAATTGAGGAGTGGTTTGGGGGGTTGCAGGCAGATCGGGGGCGTGAGTTTGTGAGGTGGGAGGGCTTGCAAAAAGAACCACGC
>Ga0209751_10000537_pt1 | contig 40921 bp, 44 predicted proteins | sample RifCSP13_1_FD_184019 | JGI IMG/M metagenome (GOLD analysis project Ga0209751, IMG submission 184019) | Soil microbial communities from Rifle, Colorado - Rifle CSP2_sed 13_1 (SPAdes) (version 2) | ecosystem: Environmental > Terrestrial > Deep subsurface > Rock core/Sediment | place: Rifle...
GGAGCTATCAAAGCGTGGCGCGGGCGGTGGGGAGGCCTGACGCCGCGCGCGCGGTCGGACAGGCGGTCGGCGCCAATACGATACCGGTCCTGATCCCCTGCCATCGGGTGGTGGCCTCCGGGGGAGGTCTCGGGGGATATGCGTGGGGTCTCGCGTGGAAGCGCCGTCTCCTGCGGGCAGAGGGGCTCCAGGTCTAAGCGGCGTCCCGCCCGAGGATGGGTGGAGGGAATGGCGCGCGGAATGGTCGAGAAGGCGGATACGGTGGGGGCTTACACTCCGTCAGGGATTCGGAAGATCGCCGAGGTGCTGGCAACGATCAGCTGCTGATCCGGGGGGAAGGCGAGGCCTACGAGGTTCGCGCCGCTCACCACCAGTCGGGGGCGCTCCGGACCCTCAAAGCGATAGATGCCCCGATGTCCCCGAATCCCTGCGGCGACCCAGAGACGACCGTGCGGGTCGAATGCCAACCCTTGCGGCCTCTCGAGGGGCCCCCAGTACGGCTCGGCGTCCCCCAAGTGGTTGATCCGGTAGATGACATCCTCGTTCGACAGCGTCGGGGCCGTCGCGAACAGGCACCCATCTGGGCCGAGGGCGAGGTGGAAGGCGGCCACGCTGGGCGGCAGGAAGGCGAACACCTCAGGGCGGCCGTTCGGCGGAAGACGGTAGACGGTGCCGGTGCGGTCCCCGACGTACAGAACGCCTGCCTCATCGAGACAGAGCCCCGTCGCAATACCGAGGTCTTGCGCTACGACGTCTAGGGTCCCTGTGGGGTGGAGACGATAGACCCGTCCCTCGTATCGACTCGAGATCAAGAGGGACCCGTCCGGGTGAAGGGCCAGGCCTGTCGGATTCATGGGAGCGGCCGGAAGCGGCTCCATCACCCCGGCGGGAGTGATGCGCACCAGTGGAGAGGCGACCTTCTGCCCGCGGCGACCGCTGATCGTGGTGTAGATGCTCCCCTCCGCATCCACCACCGGGTTGGCCACCGGGTGCAGGCCGATGGCCACCTTGATCCCGATGGCAAAGGACCCGCTGACGGGCCCTGAGTCGAGGATGAGGGTGAGGGGACCGGTGGTGGCTTCGGGAGGGATCGACAAGACCAGGCGGGTGTTCGACACGATGGAGGGCCGGACTTCGGTCTCGCCGAGCAGGACCAGGGGAGGGGCGCCACCGCTGAGAAAGCCGGTGCCGGTGACGGTGACCGCTCCACCCTCGACGCCTGCCGAGGGCTCGAGCCCCGAGATGGCCGGGGATCCGGGAGGCGAGGTGGACACGATTTTCCCTCTGCGAAATGCGGTACGACTGAAACGTCGACGGTGAGCCCAGCCGCACCGCTCACCACCCACGCTACCCCTCCCGTTGTCGGCCGTCAAGGGTCTTGCCCCCTCGCGGTATCCCGCACCCAATGTCCGGCGTCCGATGTCGGCCGGGGTCACCGATAGGCTTCGGTGCCCATCTCAATCTGCGTGGAGAATCCTGCGTCGTGTAATGAGGTGGCTCATGCGGGATCGGATGAGCATCGCTGTTCGGGAGATGGTCGGTCCGTACTGCTTCTTCGGGCTCTCGGTGCAGGAAGAGTTTTAGCTGGACCGGGCGATTCGCTACCGTGTCCGCCGGCGGGAGGAGGAGGGGAGAGGGGGAAAGCCGCGGGTTAGACCGCAGCCCCGGCGCCGACCCTGGCGTCCGCGACTTCCGCGGGAGGGTGGAGTTGATCCCCGACCGGGATCGCGAACTGGGCCTCGAATTGATCGATGGGGATCATGTCGATGGCGTTCCACGCCATGCCGTCGCAGACCCGGGCGCAGATCTGGCAGCCGATGCATTCGTGCCAGCGGATCCGGACAGGGGGAATGACCGCGCCGCTGTAGTCCGCGGGGGCTTCATGATCGATGCAATCCACCGGGCAGAAGGGGATGCAGGCCTCACACCCGGTGCACGATTCGTTGACGACCGCCATGAGGCGCGGCCGCTTCTTTTTCCTGGTCTTCTTGTTGTAGTGGGGGATCTCCTCGTACACGGCGTCTCCCGTCGGGGTCAGGCGATCACTCGATGCTGCGGAAGTATACCACTGCCCGGGCCCCCTGTCAAAAGGGAGAGGCGCGTCTTGCCCCGGAGGCCGTTTGGTGTTACGGTGATCTCCTGGAGTTGTTCCTGATGCGCCACCGCTCTGGGCGCCCTGCGGTGAGCGCGTCGGGCGTATCGACACCTGCCCGTTTGCGAACCCTTCGGGATCACGGAGGGAGTCCCCGGTGGGAATCTCGGAAAGGGAGAAGGGTGGGGTGCGGGTCAGCACGGACCCCATGGAGTATCGCCTCGAGGAGGCGCGCCGCCACCTCGTGGTCCGGTGGCGGGACGATCACGAGAGCTCGTACCCGTTCGACGACTTGCGGAAGGTCTGTCCGTGTGCCGAGTGTCGCACGGCTCCGAGGCCCCAGGGAGGGCTCCAGGTCCTCGCCGGTCCCGTCGTCCGCCGCGGAGAGATCCGGATCACGCAGATTGCACCCGTCGGCCGCTATGCCTTGAGCTTCACCTGGAGCGACGGGCACAGCACCGGGATCTACTCCTTTGATTTTCTCCGCCGCCTCTGCCCGTGTGAAGATTGCCGGCCGGGGGGACCGCGATGACCCCGCTCCACGCCCTCTCTCGAGACCTCGGACTCGTTCTCTTCATTGCCGATGACCGGTGCGTGGACGGGTGCCGTGGCGGGCATCGGATGCGCGGCGGTCGGTCAGGAGGCGACATGGGTGAGAAGATCGTCGGGCGGACAAAGCACGGAGAGTTGACCCTCGATCAGCTGGCCGGTATCCAGCCGGGGATGGCCCGTCTGATGGGGGAAATCGCGCACCGCTATTCCCTCATGTACTACGCCTGCCGGGGAGGGAACTGGGAGCTGGGCTACCACGAGCTCAAGGAGATTCGGGCCGCGTTTCGCATCGCCATGACTACGCGTCCGAAGTATACCGCCGAGTTGGAGGCCTTCGATCGCGAGCATCTCGCGCCTATCGAGAAGGCCATCACTGGCCGGGACGGGGAGGCGTTCACGATGGCGGTCCAACGAAGCATCGCGGCCAGCGACGAGGCGCACCGTCGCCTCGGGTACCCGTTCGTCCGGTACCGCCTGCCGAATCAGCCGCCGGATTATCTCGACCTCGGCCCGGGGGGCGAGCCGTGACGCGCCCCTCCTCCTCGCCGGTCTCCTCCTCTTTCCCTTCTTCTTCGTCGTTGGCCGCAGGGTCGTGTTCAGCTCGAATCGGTTCGCCAGGGTCCCCCGGGAGTCCACCATCGTCCTCGCCGACTGTGTCCCGGAGCGGCGGGACGCGATGTTGACCGCTCGTCTTCCGGGTGCTACGCTCAAACGGAGCGAGGGGGTCACCACCACGGCGGGCAATGCATCAGCGGTGCCTGGTGCGGATTTGGGAGGGGAGAAGCGATGTCCCGTGAGGGGCCGGCGAGGCGGAAGCCTCCCAGTCTTCGGATGAAGGACCGCCGCCTGATCTGGAAGGCGGTGCCAAAGCTCCGCAAGATCAAGCCCGCCAAGCCTGGAAGGTGAGGGACACGTATGGTCCGGGCGTATATCTTCATCGAAGCGGCCAAGGCGCGGGATCTCAGAGTGGCGGAGGAGATCGCCACCTTGCCCGGCGTCAAGCAGGCCGATGTCGTCACGGGACGTTTCGACGTCATTGCCATGGTCGAGGTGGACGAGCTGGGGACCCTGTGGGACACGGTGGATAAGATCCAAGCCCTGCCTGCCGTGGTGAAGACGACCACCAACGTCGTGGTGCAACGTTAAATTCCAGAGGGGCGAGTGAGTGAGCAAATGGACCATCTGTGCCGGAGTCCTCGCCTGCCTCGCGGTCCTGGTGCTGTTCCCCATCCTCGTGGCGACGTGGGATCCATTCCGGGGTGCCGTCTCGCTGGGTGCCTGGCGATGGCTCGGGCTGGTCCCCTTCCTCTCCGGCGGTGTCCTCGCGGTGTGGTCGGCCGGTCTGCTGGTCACGCGGGGCGACGGGACACCGGCTCCCTGGGATCCGCCCCGGAGGTTCGTCCTGGCAGGGCCGTACCAAGTCGTCCGCCATCCCATGATGCTCGGCGCATTTGGGGTTGTGTTGGGGGAGGCAGTGTGGGCCGAATCCCCGGCGGTCTTTCTCTACCTGTGCGGTGTCGTAAGCATGGTGGGCTGGTACACGTCTGCCATCGAGGAAAAGGAGCTGGAGGCCCGCTTTCTTGACGCCTATCGGGTGTACAGAGAGCGCGTCCCCCGATGGCTCCCGCGTCTGAGTCGGAAGAGATAGCAGGTGCGCCGGGGCAATCCGGGAGCGCGTGGCGCGGGATCCATCGGACCCGCGAGGGGGATCATGCGGATCGATTATGGGCGGGGAGAGCATGTGAAGCTGATGGCGACTCGGGATGGGACGATCCGACGTCTGGTGGAGCAGGGCTACGAGTTCGTCACCAATGCCTTCCGCCCGGGGGCTCAACCCCGAGGGGTGCGCGTGAGGGATGCCCAAGCCGTCGCGTCGCGGCTGCGGCGGGAAGGCTACCAGGTTGAGGTCGCGCCCGCGTATAGCGAGGCCGGGGACATCCTTGCTCCCATGGTCTCCGTGTGGCGAAAAGTCAGCGACGTTCGTGAGGGGGGGAACACGGGGTGAGATCCCGGCTCGGCATCGGCCTCGCCATGGTGATCCTCGGCATCGGCGTCGCCCGGGTCTCCGGGGCGCTCACGGTGGGAGAACCGGCGCCTGACTTCGCGCTGCCGGACCACACGGGTCGTCTCGTGCGCCTCAGCGACTTCCGAGGGAAGCAGCACGTGGTGTTGGCCTTTTACATCAAAGCCTTCACTCCGGGATGAACGGAACAGCTCTCCCGGTTCGGGAAGGACACTGCCAAGTTTGTCGAAGCGGACGCACAAATTCTGGGGATCAGTGTGGATCCGCCGGCTGTGAATCGCGACTTCGCAACAGCCCTTGGCATCCGTTTCCCCCTCCTGAGTGACGTGGGGGGAAAGGTCGGGACGCTGTATGGGGTATACAATCCCCAGGGACGGTTTAACGGGCGGGCCAACATCGTCATCGACAAATCGGGGGCCATCCGCCACATCGAACGCAGTTCCGCAGCCATCGACCCTTCATCGGCCCTCCGTGCGTGTCGGGTCATGGAGCAGGGTCGGTAGGCCGTTGATGCGTCGCAGGCAGACCTGATCTGTGGGACATGCGGGGGCTGACGAAGGACCTCGCGGAGGAACTATGGTGACAGGAGACACCCGGGACATTCGGCGGGCGAAGGTCGTCTGCACGATCGGACCCGCCAGCGACTCCGAAGAGATTCTGGAACGCCTGATCCTCGCCGGAATGGATGTCGCCCGTTTGAACTTCGCCCACGGGACTCCCGAGGAGCACGCCCGGGTGATCCAACGAATCCGAAGCCTCGAGGCGAAGGTCGGCAAGCCGGTGGCGATCCTCCAGGACCTTCCGGGGCCGAAGATTCGTCTCGGGGATTTTGAGGGAGGCGCGGTGCTGCTCCGCACGGGGGCCGAATTCGTCATCACCGGCGAACCGGTCCTGGGGACGGCCGAGCGGGCCCATGCCCCGTCTCCCGATTTCTTCCGGGAGGTCCGGCCCGGCGATACGATCCTCGCCGATGACGGTCTGATTCAGCTGAAGGTCCTGGCCAACGATGGCGCCGAGGTCCGGTGCCAGGTCGTCGCCGGCGGAGTCCTCCGCAGCCACAAGGGGATCGGCCTTCCCGGTGGGCGGCTGCAGAAGGCCGCGCTCACCAAGAAGGACCTGGCGGATCTGGAGTTCGGGATCGGGCAAGGGGTCGACTATGTGGCGACGTCGTTTGTCCGCAGCGCCTCCGATCTGGTCGAAGTCCAAAACTTTCTGGGGGCGTGGGGGGCGAAGATTCCGATCATCGCCAAGCTGGAGAAGCCGGAGGCCATCCGGAACCTCGATGAGATCCTGCAGATCGCCTCCGGGGTTATGGTGGCCCGCGGGGATCTCGCGGTGGAGATGTCGATCGAAGAGGTTCCGGTGCTGCAGAAGTTCATCCTCCGCCAGGCCCGCCGGTACCGGGTCCCGGCCATCATCGCAACCCAGATGCTCGAGTCGATGGTGGAGCATCCGCGCCCGACGCGCGCGGAGGCCTCCGACGTCGCCAACGCCATCCTCGACGGCACGGATGCCGTCATGCTGTCGGCCGAAACGGCCACCGGTGGCTATCCGGTCGAGGCGGTCGAGATGATGGTCCGGATCATGGTGAAGGCGGAGCCGTATTTGCGGCTGCCCCCCTTGCCCCAGGGAGAGGAGCAGAGCTTTCCGGCCGTCGCCAGCGATGTCGCCTGCCGCGCCGCGCGGAGCCTCCAGGCCAAGGCGATCGTCGTCTTCACCGAGTCCGGCCTCACCGCGCGGCTGATCGCTCAGGACCGCCCCGAGGTCCCCGTCCTGGCGTTGACCCCCTGGGAAGAGAGCCGGCGAAGGATGGCCCTCTACTGGGGGATCGTTCCTCTCTTGATTCGCAAGCGGGAGACGCTTGAGGAGATGTTCCACGAGATGGAAGGACTCCTGCTTGCGGAGGGCCGGGTGGCGCCCGGCGACGTGCTCGTCATCGTCTCGGGGGCTCCGATGTGGAAGCCGGGCACCGTCAACGCCATCAAGCTCCACCGGGTCGGCGAGATCCGGTGAGGGAACCCCGCCTACGGGAGGTTGTCCCGACGCCATCCGTCGCCTGCCATCGCCCCTCGTGCCGTTCCAACCGATTGTGCTGACTCTTTGTCTCGATTGTTCCTGCGCACGGAGGGTTCGTGCATCGGGGACTGCCTCGCGGTGACGAGAATAGGTGGAACGGCACTAGACGATTGAGGTGGACGGGGTAGGGTGCTCTTGTAGTGCGGCGTGCTCTTCGGCCATGACCTCTGCAAAGGCCTGTACCACGCGCGGGTCGAACTGCCGGCCCGCGCCTTGCTGGATGAACGCGATGGCTCCGTCGCGGTCCTGCCCCTTGCGGTAGGGACGATCCGAACTGATGGCGTCGAAGACGTCCGCCACCGCGAAGATGCGCGGGCCCAGGCTGATGACTTCTCCGGCGAGACCGTCCGGGTACCCGGTCCCGTCGAACCACTCGTGGTGATGCAACACGATGGGAATGACGTCGGCATAGGCCGGGATCGGTTCCAGGATGCGGGCTCCCTTGCGCGGGTGCTCCCGCATGATCGTGACCTCTTCCGGTGTCAAGCGGCCGGCCTTGTCGAGGATCACGGCGGGGATCCCGATCTTGCCGATATCGTGGAGGAGCCCTCCACGATGCAGGACCTCCAGCTCTCTTGGGCCCAGTCCGAGCTTCCGGCCGATCTTCACGGCGAGCTGCGTCACGCGCTCGGAGTGGCCTGCCGTCCATGGCGATTTCGCATCGATGGCGCGGGCGAGGGCGGTCAGGGTTCCCCAGTTAAGCTTGTCCAGCTCCTCGATCAGGCGGGCGTTGGAGAGCGCCACGGCCACCTGGTCTGCCAATTGTCGGGCCTGGGTCAGGTCCTCCGGGCTATGCTGAGGCCGGCCGCGGAAGCCCAGACTGATGATGCCCTCCAGATTGTCCTTCAGAAATATCGGCAGGACGACGAATGACGTCAGGCCGCGACGGGTCAGGGGCGCGAGGTAGCGCGGGAGGTCGTGGGGGGCCTCGAGCAGCAAGGTGTCCGGATGAGCACGCAGGCGCTCCATCTCTCCGGGTGCGAGCTCTGTCTCCTCGGCCGCGTCGCCTTCCCGGGAGTCGTCGGCGCCTCCGAGGTAGGTCTGCGCTCTCCTGGTGCCGTTTGATTCGAGAAGGGTGACACCGATGCCGTCGCAGGGGAGCACGTCGCCTATGCGGGTGAGGACCACATCCACGATCTTCCGGGTGTCGAGCGTCGAGAGGATGGCGCGGTCGATCTCGGCCATCGTCGCCAGCGTGTTGAACTGCCGGCCTAGGCGGCTCGCCATTGTATTGAACGATCCGGCGAGGTCTTCAAACTCGTCGCCGCTCGTCACGGTCACCCGGGTTCCGAAGTCCCGCATCGCGATGCGACGGGTCCCGTCCTGGAGCTTTTCGAGGGGGACCAGACTCCTGCGGATTTGATTGACGCTGAGGAGGAGGACGATCCAGAGGGTCATCAAAATCACCAGGAGAAAGATCGTCTTGAAATTGGCCGTCGGGGCAAGGACGTCGGCTTTCGACTCACCCAGCACCACGGTCCACGTCGGGACGAAGAATCTGAACTGGAGGGGGATGGTCCAGTAACTGGCCAGGAACTCCCCCTCCTCGTGTCTCCATTCGAATTGTCCCGCAGCGGACTGCGTCATGTCGCGGGTGACCTGTTCGGGGAGCGACACGCGGCCCGGAAGCGTGCAGGCGAGGATCGTGATCGCGTGATCCAGCACACAGAGTTCGGTATTGGGTGGAAGGGCATTTTCGTCCCCCATGCCCCAGAGATACGTGGTGTTGACCTCTCCCAGTAACATCCCTCGCTTCGGATCTCGCGGATCGAGCGCCATCGCCATGAACATGCGGGATGGCGTCTCAGGGCCAGCCCGACCGGAGAGAAGGGTCTTGCCTGCAGCCATATGTTTCCTCTCCGCCGCCGTCAGCTCCGGGGGGTCCTCCATCCGCCCAAAGAGATTAGTGTGCCGTCCCCCAGCACCGATAAACGCCAGGCTCATGAAATGCTCCGGCACACCTTCGCCGAATAGATCGGACTCCTTCAGGGTGGATGTCCCGGTCCCCGTGGTCAGCGTGGAGGCGACGATCCGCATTTCGCCTTCCAGAAGCAGGAGTCGCTCGTAGATGCCCAGCGCGATGGCCTTGCTCGCCTGGTGGAGTCGCCTCTGACTCTGTCTATTGAGCTCTTGGGTGACGTGCCCGAAAGAGACGATCGCCAGGGCGGCGATGGGGAGCAGCGCGCAGAGGACGAACAAGAGGAAGATCCGTCGGGCCACCTTGCTGCGGAGGAATGTCCACTCAAGTTTCATGATTTCCACCCGCGCTAGAAATCTGCGGACAAGCCGACAAATCCGCCATTGACGGCCCGGACGATGTCATCCGCGCCTTTCTTCGTGTCGAGTTTGGGTGTAGTTTGTCCGTCTTTGCCCATACTGTACAGGTCGAAGTCCCAGTTGAGCGGCTTAAAGAACTTGTCCTGTCGCGCCCCCTTAGGCGGCTTGCACTTCTTCACAGACGTATCACAGGAGATTTCCAGGTATTCGTAGCTGTTGTTCCAGGGGTCCCGCAAGTTTGCCCGTCCCACCTCGGTCAGATTTTTCGGAAGCCGGTTGTTGGATATCTGAAAGATGAAGATCTCCTTCTCCACGACACGGATGTCCGCCATCGCCTTTGAGATCCGGGCGTTCACGAGAGCGTTGGCGTACAGGGGGACGGCGAAGCTGGCGAGCGTCGCCATGATCATCACGACGATCAGCAGTTCGATGATCGTGAGGCCGACCGACCGCTCGTTCCAGCGCCAGAGACACGAGTGCGCCGCCTGCCGAATCCGGCAGCCTGAAGGTGCGCCTGCGTGCGTCATCTTCTCACAGGTTCCATGGCCCCGCGCCGCGTGCGCGGACTAGGACTGTCTGAAGGGTGCGGAGTCTCCCGCAGACTTCGCAGGAGCGGCAGGAGACGATGCTCCGTTCTCCCCCGGATGAATGCGAAAGTGTTCCATCGATGTCCGTAACTGCTCCATCTGCCGCCGCAGATCCGTTGCGTGTTGATTCGCGTCGGGGATCGAACCGCGGTCGAGGGATCGCTCGAGGGCCACCAATAGCCTTTCAACGTCCTGGCTGTGCGCATGAATCGCCTGCACCTTCGTCCGAAGGCTGGCGATCATCTCGTTCAGCGTATCCGACTCCTTCCCCAGGTAGTCGCCCTTCCGCAGAGTGGCTCGGACCGAGAGGTCTCCTTCGGCAATGGCCTTGAAGATAGTCCGGAAACGATACAGCGGCCCTGCAATCCGGTGCGAGACGAAGACCGAGTGGACCGCGAGGAGAACGAAGATAACGATCATGGCCGGCCAGACGCGTGCGTGAAGCGAGAGGAACTGTCCGGCCACTTCGCCCTGTTCCATGACCGAGAGGCCGCCGCTCCTCAGCTGGAGGATCAGCGGGAGAAAGATGGCGGCGGCGAAAATCACGAGGATCGTCAGAAAATGCACCAGATTGATGAACAGCAGGCGGTACTGGTAACTCTCGATCAGGACGCGCCGTCTCTTGTGCCGCCGCATGGCCATCTATCATTTCTCCTTCGTCCAGACGATGTTCTGCTGATTCTTGAACCGGAGCATGCCGTTGTTGGCGGGATCGTAGTAGAACGCGAAGGTGAATCGCTGCCCTTCGTGATTGAGGTGGACGATCGTATACAGCGTGGATCCCCCTTCGTGGGATTCATCGATATCGACTATCGGATACAATACGAAGTCCTCTCCTCCCTGTCCGAGGATGAGCCCATCATTCCGGATCTCGAAGTACCGATCCGCGTACTTGGGGTGAGCCGTCGTCCACACCCCGAGCAGATGCTCCGGAATACCGATCTCCTTCCGGGATTGGCATCCGGAAAGGGCTGCGAACAGGGCGAGTGCAACGAAGAGTGCGCGTAGTATCATCGCGTTTCACCCCGGATCCGATAGGGGGTGAGGAATTTTCCGACGTCCAAATACCGCTCTGGAACGCCCGTCCTGTCGATTGTTTGCAAATCACGGGCCAAAGGGGCAGGAAGGATTTTACCGGTCCAGAGCAGAGGTGTCAAACGGCTCCTCGGCCGGATATCGGGATCGCGGGGATGGGTCCACGGGCGTATGGAGCCGGCGGAGGTGACTCCTCGGCCATGCGCAGGGCTGGCGATCGGCGGCGGGTGGTCCGCAGTAGGTGCGGCGAGCCGCAGGGGGATCCCGTGAAGCGATACCTCAACGCGTCGGCACCTCGATCGGGAGATCCAGCCGGTCGCCCCACTCCTTCCAGGAGCCGAGGTAGTTCCGCGCCCGAGGATAGCCGAGCAGGCGGTAGACGAGATAGGCGTGGGCCGACCGGTAGCCGCCGTGGCACAGGGGGATGATCTCCTTGTCAGGCGTCAGGCCGCGCGCCTCGAGCAGTTGCCGGAGCTCACCGGCTGGCCGGAGCGTGCCGTCGGGGGCGACGAAGTGTACCCATTCGAGGTGGACGGCGCCGGGGATAGTGCCACCGCGGGCGGCCCGCACCTGCTCCCCGTAGTACTCGGCGGCAGTGCGCGCATCGTGGATCGTTACGTCGGCGTCCTGCAGGTGGTCGAGGAGGTACTGCGCCGTGGCGAGCCGGCCGTCCACCGGCTTCTTGAGGTGCGTGGAAAATCCGGTGCGGCGGATCCGACCGCTCCCCGCAGCACCGATGTCCGATGCGCTCCCGACCATGGGCCAGGCATCGCGCGTGACGGGACACCCTGCCCTCTTCCACGCGGTGATCCCGCCGTCGAGGATGTGGACATCTTCGTGGTCCAGGTATTCGAGGAACCAGAAACCGCGAGCCGCGCGGATGCCGGTGGTGTGTTCATACAAGACGACGGTCTTGCCGTAGTCGACGCCGCGGATCTCCATGAGATAGGCGAGCATCCAGGTAAAGGCGGCAAGGGCCGCGGGCCCCGTATCGTTCAGTGAGATGCCGTACAGGTCGAGGTGGGCGGCGCCTTCGATGTGGCCGGCGCAGAAATCCGGTGCGGGCCGCGTGTCGACGAGGACCAGGTCGGCGGCTGTGCGGTCCCCGATTCGCGCGCGGAGCTGCTCGGGGGTCCAGAGGAGGTCAGGATTCACAAACCCCTTGTTGTCCATGGCTGTGTGCACCCCGGGACGGCGCTACCATACTCGATTCCGACCGGAAGATCAAGGGCAGCGACCTTCCATTGAATCCGACTTCTCATATGGGCGAACCCAATCGCCTGCACGCAAAACGGTGCACAGGCAAGGACGGATGGCTCAGGATTGTGCACGATAAAGAAGAACGTTAAATCCAACATGTTATGGCGACACCATCCCTCTCATGCGCGAGGGCAGGAATGCCCGTTTTCATGTGCGGGGCCCATTTGCTGTAAAACATGAAACCCATTAAATCGAAAGGCTTTATCGGCGGTTGGGAATACATGGCATTTCCCTTGCTGAACAGACGGTACTGTGGCCGTACCTCATCCACCGAGACGATCGGTCCTGTCCTTACCCCACGCTCTTGTCCCGGAGCCAGGAGCACCCCACCCGTCACGCATGGCATTCGGGTTTGTTGTGTGCGCGGGCGGGGATAATTTCTCTCTGGGCGGGCGGCGAAGTCGCCCGGGGGCCATGGGTCATAAGGGGAGGTCGAGGCTGGCGTGGCCAGAGTGCCCGAGTCGGTAAGAAGCATTGGGGACGGGTGGACCGCGGAGCGGCGGAAAGTCGAGGTGCAACTGCGTCGGTCTGAGGAGCAGTTGCGGGCGCTCTCCGGCCACCTGCTGGAGGTGCAAGAGGAGGAGCGCGCCCGAATCGCCCGCGAGATCCACGAGGGTCTCGGGCAGGGCCTGGCCGCGCTGAAGATGGACCTGGCCTGGCTCGGCCAGCGTCTCCCGGAAACCGACCACGATCTGCAGCGCAAGGTCCGCACCATGGAGTGCCTGGTCGATGGGATGGTCCGCGCGGTGCGGCGGATCGCGAGCGGATTGCGGCCCGGCGTCCTCGATGATCTCGGTCTTGTCGCGGCGCTCGAGTGGCAATCGCAGGAGTTTCACAGTCGGACGGGCCTGGCATGTGATCTCGTGACCGTCCTCGACGAGATCGCTCTGGATTCCGATCGGGCCACGGCGGTCTTCCGTGTGTGCCAGGAGGCCCTCGCCAATGTCCTCCGTCACGCGCGGGCGACGCGGGTCAACATCCTCCTGACGACGATGGGCGACCGCCTGCTGCTCGAGGTGCGGGACGACGGCACGGGCATCCCCGCCCATGCCATCACCGATCCAAGCTCGCTGGGGCTGATCGGCATGCGCGAACGGGTCCTGCCCTGGGGGGGTGAAGTCCGCATCATGGGTGCTCGTGGTCAGGGCACGGTCGTCAGTATCACTCTCCCCGTCGGAAACGGCGGGTCTGTGCTCCCCGGTGCCTCCGCATGAGTCATCCCTCGCCGCCGCTGAGCGACGGCTTCGTCTCGCCTGGACCACACGGCGGCGCGAGCGCCGCGGTCAGGCCCGGAATCTCTTCAGCGCCGACCGGGACGATGAGGCGTGAGCCTCCCAGATCGTCGCCGATCGGCTGAGAGCGCCCTCCAAGATACTTGGCGAGAAATGTCTCGGCGATGGCGTTAAAGGAGAGACGGTTCTCTGGCCTGGCAAAGCCGTGGCCCTCGTCGGGGTACAGGGCGTACGTTACCGCAATCCCGCTCGCCCGCATCGCCTGCACGATCTGATCCGACTCCGCCTGCTTGACCCGTGGATCGTTGGCACCCTGTCCGATCAGGAGCGGCCGCCGAATGCGGTGGGCATAGGTCAGCGGGGAACGCTCGGTGAGGAGCGCTTGGCCTTCCGCCGTGCGATGATCGCCGACGCGCGTGGCCCACAGCTCCACCTGCGGTTGCCAGTACGGCGGGATCGACCGCAGTAACGTCACCAGGTTCGACGGCCCCACGATATCGACCCCACAGGCAAAGGTCCCGGGGGTGAGCGTCAGCCCGACGAGCGTCGCGTATCCCCCGTAGCTTCCCCCCATGATCGCCACGCGCTCGGGGTCGGCAATCCCCATTCGGATGGCCCAGGCGACGGCGTCGAGGAGATCGTCCTGCATCCTCGCGCCCCACTCCCGGATGCTCGCATTGACGAAGGCCTTTCCAAATCCGGTGGAGCCCCGGAAGTTCACGCTGACGGCGGCATAGCCGCGATTCGCGAGCCACTGGTGCCACGCGTTGTATCCCCAGTAATCGCGCGCCCACGGCCCGCCATGGACCAGGAGCACCAGCGGGAGGGGGTGATCCGGACGGCCGTCGCCGTCGCGGTCGTGTCCGACGGGGAGCGTGACGTAGCTGACCAGATCGAGCCCATCGCGGGATGAAATGGTCACCGGCTGCATCCGTGCGAGCGGGAGCTGCTCGAGCGCCGTGCGGTTGGTGAAGAGGAACTGGGCCTCACGCCTGCCGCGAATGTAGCGATAATAGCGGATCGGACCGTCGTCCATGAGGTACGCGACGATCCAGGACCGGTCGTCCAGCGTTCGACTGACTACCTCGACGTCGCCGTCGGCCACGGTGCGGAGGGTGGCCAGATCGTCTGCGATGGATGCGTCAAGGGTCCGCCAGCGCTTTCGTGCATGGGTGAACGCCACGGCCTGCACGGTCTTCTCCGTGGGATGGATCATGACGTCGCTGACATCGGCCTGGGCGTCTTCGGCCATCACCGTCCGGGCTCCTGTGTCGAGGTCGAGCGCCACCAGCGCGGCCGTGTCCCGGTTGCGGCTGTCGATGCCGTAGAGGATCCGACCCGTCTTATCGAAGTCGATGACGGCGGTGGTGAGGGTGTCCTCCATGGGAATCCGGTCAAAGGGCGTCCATCGCCCCTCCGCGGTCAGCCTGAGCATCTCCTTCCCGCCGTCGGCGGTCATCCGGAGCGCGAAGCGGACACCATACTCCTCATCGGTGACAAAGCTCGCGAATCCCTCGTTGTCCTGCAGCAGCCGTCGATCACCCGTCTCGATGGCGATGCGGTACAGGTCGTGGAACCGGGGATCGCGGTCGTTGAGCCCCACGAGGATCTCGCGCGGGAACTTCGGGCTCACCTCCTGGAGTCGGGCCTGAACGCCGTCGAGCGGCGTGAGGTCCCGCGTTTCGCCGGTGGTCAGGTCCACCCGGTGGAGTCGCCAGTTCTCGTCGCCGCCGGTGTCCTGCGGGTACAGGATGTGATGGTTCGTGTGGGCCCAATTGTAGGACCGGATGCCCCGGTCGGTGTCGGCTGTCACCGGCCGGGCTGCGGCGGGGTCCTCGGCCGGTCCGACCCAGACGTTGAGGACGCCGTCGAGGGGCGCGAGGTAGCCGATCTGGCTCCCATCCGGGCTGAGCCGGACTCCCGCTTTGTCCGGATTGCCGAACAGGACCTCGCGCGGGATGAGCGGAATGTGATTTACGCCCGTCGTTGTCTCTGGCATGGTCCCGCGGAGCCTGCGCGGCGCTCCCTCTCTCGCTTCACACCCGGTTCCTGGCCGTCCGCGTAACGATCCATCCGTAGATCCCGACGTTGATCGCCAACACGAGGACGCCGAACAGCATCTGTAATTGGCGCGTCAGGGCGGTCGGGTAAAGCACGGGGAGGATGTAGTGCTCGATGAAGCTGGATTGGTACCCGACCATGCCGCCCCGTGCGCGCAGCCAGTTCTCCAGAGGCGTCAGCGGGCAGATGCCCCCGGAGAATTCGATCAGCGCGGCCCAGACGACCGCCGGGACGTGTATCCACGCACTCGCTCGCCACCGGAGGGCGAGGAATCCCCCCAGCAGTGCGAAGAGAACAAAGGCAAAATGGACGAGCATGACGAGGTCGGCGAGAGCCCGATAGGTCATCTACCCTGACTCCGATCCGTTTCCGGTTCTTCCCGCCGGTGGCTCCCTCGCCTTTCGGTGTTCGGCCGTGCGTCGTGGTGCCGACGTGTCACCGCGGGAGGCCGACCGGATCATCCGCCATCCGGTCGCGCCAGCTCGGCGACGACGCGGGCAATCCCCATCACCACCCGCGCCATGCGCGTGTAGTCGATCTTGTCCGGCGTGTCCTCCGGGGTGTGATAGTGGCGGTACCGGAAGAGAGCGGTGTCGGTGATCATGAGGGCCGCGTACCCTTCCTTCCAGAAGGAGGCGTGATCCGACCACCCGATGCCGGTGATCCATTCGGGGGCGGTAATCCCTTCGGAGGGAAAATCGGTGCGCGTGCGGAAGGTCCCGATGGCCCGACGGACGAGATCCCGGGAGGCATGGTTCCCGACGAACCCGATGAAATTCGCCGTGTTCGGGTACACAAGGCTCAACGGGAAGGGGTAGTGCTGACTCCCCGTTTCTTCGGAGTAATACCCGATCGTCTCGATGGAAAGCATTGCCACGATCCTCTCGCCGCGCCGGCGGGCGCGGGACGCATACACACGGCTCCCCATGTCGTCCGTCTGGAAAAACGGCGGCTCTTCGTTGACGAACGCGACGAATCGTACGGTGCGGGGGAGGGGCTGATCGGCCAGGAGGCGGGCCATTTCCAGGACCCCGGCGACTCCCGACGCGTTGTCATTGGCCCCGGGACTGCCGATGATCGAATCGTAGTGCGCTCCGACGACGACCACTTCCTCCGGTACGGAGTTTCCCTTGCGTTCAGCCTCAAGGTTCTTGACCGTGACCCCCTGCACGTCGAACTCCTGAACCGTCACCAGGTATCCCAGGTCGCCCAGGCCCCGTTCGACGTGGCGCGCCGAGGCCTCCAGGGCCCGGGATCGCCAGACGTTGCGCTCGCCGATGTCGCCCGCCAGCACCGACACGTGCGCGCGGAGCCGGTCCCGCAGCACGGCCTCCTCATCCGAGAGGGGGCGAAAGGGGCCCGAATATGACCGATGGGGCATGCGAATCATCAAGAGGAGAACACCGATCCCCGCGGCGGACACAGCCGTCCAGCGGAGGAGGACAGACCACCACTGCCGCCGACCCCGGGGCACGAGTCGTAACCGCCTCATGGTATCATGCGTGCGGGGTGCGGTGCCATCCGTCACACGGCCACGAGGGGGGAGCGGCGTTTCGCAGGCGTGAATTCGCTGCACAATCCCCCCCGATCAATGGTAGGATCATTCCCGGCAATGCGGGAAGAGTGCTCAGCAACATGACTGCCGGGGAGCGAGGAGGTGAGGGGTCGGGTGAATCGGAGGCCGGAGGAGGATTCCCCCGCTCGGAAATCCTCGGAGCAAGGTACCCTGCTCAAGAGCGTGATCGAGCGGGTTCCCGTCGAAGTCAGGCAGGAACTCGAGGCGCTGCACAAGGCGGGTGCGCCGTCCGTAGAGTTGTTCAGGCGGTTGATGGCGAGCCTCGGGCCGGCGATCGCCCAGGCCTTCTCTGTACGGGAAGACGAGGTTGCCATTCTCCTCGTCAGGGATCAAGGGCACATGCTGGGGTTTGCCTACCCCTGGGGCTATTACGCGGATAAGAAGAATCTCTTTCCGGTCAGCGCCCCCAGCATCGCCGGCGAGGTGGTTCGGACTAGCAAGGGGCGGATCGATAACAACGCCTCCCAGGTGCAACACCTCGACATCTATGAGCGGATCGGCGCCAAGGCCAAGGGGGCCGTAAAGATCCAGAAGATGATTTCCGCGCCGCTGCTCAGCCGCGACGGTCAGCCTCTCGGGGCCATTCAGGTAAGCCGCAAGGCGAAGTCGCTCCCCGAGGCTGGGCCACACTTCACCCCTGCCGACCTTGCAAACTTGGCCGGCCTCTGCACCCGGCTCGCTCCGCTCATCCAAAAGGCAATCCCGCTCGATTACTGAAAAGCCCGCCGGAGGGGAGCGACCACGGCCGCGGACCGATGCGGCCGTCCGACGCGCCGTCTACAAGGCGGTGATCTCCGTCAATTGACCGAGGTACCGTCTATACTGCGCCAGGCCGCCGTTTTCCGCAAAGCCGAGCAGGCGGATGCCGTGCTCGAACCTGCCACTGTCCGTCGGTTCGGGGTCCTGCCAGAGCACCCTGCCCTTGGCGGTGACGGGGCCCTCAGGAAGCTCCATCCGGAGATGCATGTCCGTCCCGGCCGCCACTGTTTCGGGGAGCAGGAGGAGCAGGCCGCTGAGGCTGACGTTGCCCGTGCACCCCGGAACCTCCCGACTCGTCGCTGGCTCCGCCGCGAGGACGCACGTCACCGCAATCTCCGCCGGGTGACGGGGATGCCGCCGGCGACGTTGCATCGGCGTGTTCCGCAGGGTCCGGTCCACTGCCATCTCGACCAGGCTGAGAAGGCTCGAGGCCCGAAAGGGCTTCGGCAGAAAGAACTGGGCCCCGGCGCGGAAAGCCTTCTCGGCCCACGTCAAGTCCGCGGAGGCGGTGATGCCGATGACGGGAATGTCTTTGAGGTCCGGCTCTTGCTTCAGATTGTTCAGGATGGCGATGCCGTCCATTCCCGGAAGCATGATGTCCAGGATGATGACGGCCGGTCGCGCCTTTCGTGCCAGTGCGATCCCCGCAGCCCCGTCGGAGGCTGAAAGGACCGCGAAGTCCTCCTCCGAGAGAATGGCCGCGACCAGGGCGCGGGAGTGGGGGTCGTCGTCCACGACCAGGATCGGACGGTTCGTCATGGCTCTCTGTCTGGCGCCGTGTCGGGTGTCCACGTGGTGTGTATGACGAAATGACTGCGGTGTTGGACCCTGTCGTCTGCAGCGGCGAGCCTCAGTATCCCCGATCGGCCGGGGAGTGTCAAGTGCCCGCCTGGTCGTTTGCAATTCGAGTGCCGAGAATCCTGCAATGTCCTAAAAGGTGAGGTGGGCGGCGATCCGCGGGGTGATGCCCGGGGCCGGAAAGCCGACGGCCTCCTCGTAGTCGGCATCGAAGAGGTTATCGACGCCGATGGAGAGCCGCCAGTTCGGATGCGGCGCCCAGGTAGCCGCGACATCGACCCGTACGTAGTCATCCAGGGCGCGATCGCCGGTGGGGATCGACGAATCGGGTACCTCGCCGACGTACAGGATGCCGAGCTGCACCTGCAGGGTCGCCTTCGGGCGCCACCCGGCCTGGAGCCCGCCGCGCCACTCTGGCCGGTTGCGGAGCTCCTGATCGGTTCCTTTGATGTCCGTATCCGTGTAGGTGAGGTGGGCGGTGATCCCCAGGGTGTCGGTCGGTCGGAGGTCAAGGCCCAGCTCGATGCCGCGGGCCGTCACCTCGGACCGGTTCACGAGCCGGGGCGGCGGCCCCTCGTCGAGGTCGATGAGGTCAAAGAAGCGGCTGTGGAACAGGGTGGCGCTCAGGGTCGCCCGCCCGCCCCAGAGGTCCTGGGCCATCCCGACATCGACGCTCTCGCTCGTCTCGGGTTTCAGGTTCGGATTGCCGACGATGGGGTGGCCCAGGGCGAAGAGGCTGGGGAGCTTGAACCCTCTTCCCCAATTCACCTTGAACGTCGTTCGGGTGGCGGCGATCCGGTACCGCGCTCCGAGTCGGGGGCTGACTTCGGGGTCGAAGTCGTCCGGGTCATCGACGCGCACTCCTCCCTCAACCGTCAGGCCAAAGGGAGAGATGTACTGCGCCTCGAGGAACGGGGCGTGCGTGGCGCGGTCCAGCGCGAACCGGCCGGGCACGGGCGCCCCCCCGGGGAAGAGCACGCTGTCGCTCGATCCGGATTCGAATTGGGCGTCTCCTCCGACCGTCACCCGGACCGCATCCGACACATGAATCAACGTGCTGGCGACGACGCTCGTCCGGCGAAAGGTGGTGTCATTCTCGCTCGGCGGGATGCCCGCCGGATCCCTGAGCCCCGGGGCGACCCCGGGGGACGAGGTGTCCTCCCGGCGGTCGGTGTGGCCGGCCTTCAGGCTGACCTCCCAGCCCGGCACAATCCGGTGACCGAACTCCACCGCCGCGGTGAGCTCTTTCGTGTCCCGCTCGTCGACGTCCCGGCGGACCGCGAGGTCCGGACCGCCGCTATCATCAGGGAAGGCCTCGCTGTGGCTCTCGGCGAAGCGCGATGTCAGTCGCAACCATGTGGTCTCTGACGGAGACAGGTTGACGTTGGCGTTGACGCTCGTGCCGAGAAAGGCGCTTCCCTCGACGGGCTCGCCGTTATCGACATACGCGGCGGTGAGGGCGAACGTGCCGGGCCCGAGGGGACCGCGGGCCTCCAGCGCCGTGCGGTAATACCCGTGTTGCCCGCCCTCGGCTTCCGCGCCGAACTCGGGTGTGGGGGTTCCTTGGCGCGTCACGATGTTGATCACGCCCCCCATGGCGTCCGAGCCGTGGGCGGCCGAGAGCGGCCCGCGGATGACCTCGACGCGTTCGATGCTGCGGGGGTCGAGGGTCGAGAAATCGAACGAGCCCCCCCGGCTGTTGGTCGGGTCGTTGACCCGAACGCCGTCGATCAACACCAGCGTGAAATTCGGGTCGCTTCCGCGGATGTAGACCGAGCTCACGCTGCCCCGACCGCCCGGCTGGTCGATGTGCAGCCCGGGGACCTGCCGGAGAAGATCGGTGGTGCTCAGGGGGAGCCGTGCCTCGATCTCCTCGCGCGTGATTATCGTGGCGCTGAGCGGGGTCGCGGCGAGGGGGGTTGGAATGCGGGTGGCGGACACGACGATCGGCTCCAGCGTCACCACCGTCTGCGCGCGAGCGCTGGTGCCGGACATCGCCGCCATCGCGACCAGGCTGGCCAGGGGGAGGGCCGTCATCCGGCCGACGCCGTGGGGGTGTCGCCGCATGGGCCGGGGGACAGGCGGGGCAGGACTCCGGGAGAGGCGGGTCATGGGGGAGATGGTGACGGCTCCGCGCCGCCCCGTCAAGCCCGGTCCGCAGCGAACCTGTCGACGGTTGCCGAAGCCGTCAGGCATCCGTCAGGGGAGTCGGCAGACGGGGAAACGCTCATCTGTTGGATAGTAAGAGTTGGCCCTTGGCCTGTCCTGCGGGGTCGCGGCTCGGAGAGTAACCCTGTCGCGAGATTCCCCTGAAAGGCCGACGATGGGGCGGGGGCTACAGGGAGCGGCCGACGGCCTTGGCGATCAACGCGAGCTGCCGCGTGAGCTCTGCGAAGCGGGCCGGCGTGAGCGACTGCACGCCGTCGGACAGCGCCTCCTCCGGCTTGGGGTGGACCTCGATCATGAGCCCGTCGGCGCCCGCGGCAACCGCGGCGCGGGCCATGGCCGCGACGAAATCCGCATATCCCGTCCCGTGGCTCGGGTCCACGATCACCGGCAGGTGGGTGAGCTTCCGCAGGACGGGGACGGCGTTGAGGTCCAGCGTGAACCGGGTCGCGGTCTCGAAGGTCCGGATCCCCCGCTCGCACAGGATCACGTCGTAGTTCTCGTGCGACAGGATGTACTCGGCCGACATCAGTAGCTCCTGGATGGTGGCCGACATGCCCCGCTTGAGGAGGACCGGCTTGCGCGCCTCGCCCACCGCGTTCAGGAGGGCGAAGTTCTGCATGTTGCGCGCCCCGATCTGGAGGATGTCGGCGTACCGCGCGACGAGCGGCACGTCCTGGGGATTCAGGACCTCGGTCACGATCCGGAGCCCGGTCGCCTCCCGCGCCTTCGCCAGCAGCTTCAGCCCCTGCTCGCCGAGTCCCTGGAAGCTGTACGGCGAGGTGCGCGGCTTGAAGGCCCCTCCCCGCAGGATGGTTGCCCCGGCCGCCTTGACGGCGTACGCGCTGTCAAGGAGCTGCGCCTCGCTTTCCACCGAGCAGGGTCCCGCCATGAGGGCGAGGCGGTCGGCCCCGATCTCGACATCGCCGACCTTGACCACCGTTCGCTGGGGTCGGACCTCCCGACTGGCCAGCTTGAACGGCTGCAGAATCGGGACGACGTTCTCCACGCCCGGCAGGGCCTCGAGGGATTGGAGCTTTGTCTTTCCCCGCTCGTCGCCGACCGCCCCCACCACGGTCCGCTGCGTCCCGCGGATGATGTGCGGGTGGTACCCTAGCTCCGACACCCGCCGGATCACCTCTTGCACCTGCTCTTCCGGTGCCCCTGCCTGCATCACGATGATCATGGTATGCCTCCGACGAAAGCGAAGGCCACGGGGTGACCCGTGGCCGCGAAAAAAAACAAAAGCCACGGAGGCCTGTCTGCCCCCGCGGCCGCTCATGACGAAAACGCTAGGTGCCGCCGCTCCGAGGGCAGACGCCCCTAAAGTACACCGCCCATCTCAGCAGATGCCGCCGAACCATGTCTGCCTTCCGTGAAGGGCTTCCCCTGAGGCTTCCTTGAAGGGTCGCCACCGATGTGGTAGGGTTATTACCATCGCCCCGGGGCCTTGTCAAGGAGATTTCAGGGCGTTTTGCCTTTACAGGGGAGGGACTTTTCTGTACTTTTCGGGCCAGGAGGCTGCACGATGTCTGGGCATTCGAAGTGGGCAGGCATTAAGCATAAAAAGGCAAAGGTCGATGCCCAGCGGGGGCGGGTCTTTACGCGGTTGATCCGTGAGATCACCCTGGCGGCGCGCACCGGCGGCGGGGATCCGGGAGGCAACGCCCGCCTCCGGGACGCCATGGATAAGGCGAAAGCCGCCAACATGCCCCAGGACAACATGCTCAGGGCCATCAAGAAAGGGACCGGCGAGCTCGAAGGGGTTGCGTACGAGGAGTGTGTGTACGAGGGGTATGGCCCCGGCGGCGTGGCGGTCCTGTTGGAGGCGGTCACCGATAACCGGAATCGGACGACGGCGGAGATCCGCAAAATCTTCAGCCGCTTCGGCGGGAACCTGGGCGAGTCCGGGTGTGTCGGGTGGATGTTTGCCAAGAGGGGGCTGATCCAGATCACCAAGAAGGGCGTGGACGAGGAGCAGCTCCTGGCGGGGGTCTTGGAGGCGGGCGCCGAAGATGTCCGGGGGGCCGACCAGACCTTTGAAGTCGTCACAGACCCCAAGGACTTCGACAAGGTGAAGAAGGCCCTGGAAAAGGCGTCCATCCCGATTGAGCACGCCGAGATCACCAAGGTGCCCCAGTCCGCCATCCGGCTTGGAGGGAAGGAGGCCGAGCAGGTGCTCCGTTTGATGGACGAGCTCGAGGAGCACGACGACGTGCAGCACGTCTACGCCAACTTCGACATTCCCGAAGAGATCATGGCGGCCTTGACCGCCTAAGCTGATGAAACGCGGGGTGCGGAGTGGCCTGCGTGTGCTCGGGATCGACCCCGGCATCGCCGCCACGGGCTACGGCCTGGTGGAGGTGCAAGGCCGGTCCCTCATCCCTGTCACGTACGGTGTCGTTTCAACTTCCCCGCGACAGGCCTTTCCCCTGAGACTCCAGTTGATCCATCAGGCCATCGCAACGATCATCGGCGAGCACCGACCTCACTGTGGGGTGCTGGAGGGGCTGTTCTTTGCCAAGAACGTGCGGACGGCGCTCCAGCTCGGTCAGGCGCGGGGAGCGGCGATTTTGGCGGTGGTGGAGGGCGGACTCGACGTGTTCGAGTACAGCGCGCTCCAGGTGAAGAGCGCCGTGACCGGCTTCGGCGGGGCCTCCAAGGCGCAGGTCCAGCGGATGGTAGCCTCGCTCCTCGGGATTGCGCCGGGGCTCCCGGCCACGGACGCCTCGGACGCGCTGGCGCTCGCCATCTGTCACATCCATGGCGCGGATCTCCAGAAGCGGATGGCGGGTCTGTAGCCTCGTGCTCGTCCTGCCGATGCTTTGGGGGACGGCGCAGGCGTCCGAGGTCGAGCAGGCGACGGCGGAGGCCACGGATGCATTGGTGGAAATCCTGCACCTGTGGCATGTCGAGGACTATGGAGCCATCTACGATCAGGGGACGGCGACGACCAAGCGCCTCTTGACACGGGAGGATTTCATCGGCCGCATGAAGGGGCTCGGGTGTCGCACGACCTGTTGCTACACGACGTTTGAACTCCGGTCCGCGGAATATCGGTCGCCGGAGTTGGTCGTGGTGACCGGGACGGTCGGCCTGGAGTTTACGGGCCGCGTCGCCCCGCGATTTCGCTGCGCCCCGGAAGTCCGGAGTTATCCGATGACGCGGGAGGAGGACGGGTGGCGCATTGATCTGACCCTCCTCCTCCCCTTCTTCTAGGAGCGATTGGTGATCGGGCAGCTCAGGGGGCAACTGGTCAAGCGGGATCCCGCCCAGGTGATTCTGGAGGTGAACGGCGTCGGGTATCGCGTCTTCATCCCCCTGTCGACCTACTACGCGCTGCCGGAACAGGGGGCCGGCGTGCTCCTCTACACCGCCACACACCTGCGGGAGGATGCCCTGCATCTGTACGGCTTCCTCACGGAGCAGGAGCGCTCCCTCTTCGATCTGCTCCGTGGAGTGACCGGGATCGGACCCCGCATGGCCAACAACATCCTGTCGGGCATCACGGCCGAGGAGTTGGCGGCCGCCATCGGACGCGGTGACCTGGTGCGCCTGAGCGCCATTCCGGGCATCGGGCGGAAGACGGCGGAGCGGATCGTGCTCGAGCTCAAGGAAAAGATCATCTCCGTGTACACGCCGACGGCGGCCACCGGGGCAGCCGAGCGGGAGGGGGGCGAGGGGATCCTGCAGGATGTGGTCTCCGCCCTGCTGAATCTCGGCTACAGCCGCTCCGCGGCCTCGCGAGCGGCCGCCAGTGCGATCGGATCGCTCGACGGGGACCAGGATTTCGAGGCGGTCATCAAGCAGGCGCTGCGGTTGCTGGCCGAGCACGCCAAGGGATAAACCATGACCGATCGTATCGTGAGCCGTCGGCCCCTCGAAGAGGATCAGCAGTGGGAGCCGACGCTCCGGCCGAAAATCTGGGACGAGTATATCGGTCAGGAGCGCATCAAGGAGAACCTCAAGGTCTTCATCGAGGCGGCCGCCGCCCGGCGGGAGCCGCTCGATCACGTCCTCTTCCACGGCCCCCCGGGCCTCGGCAAGACCACACTGGCCTATCTCATTGCGACGGAGCTGCAGGTCGGCATCCGGCCGACCTCGGGTCCCGTGCTGGAGCGACCCGGGGACGTGGCGGCGATTCTGACCAACTTGGAGGACCGGGACGTCCTCTTCATCGATGAGATCCACCGGATGAACCGGGTGGTGGAGGAGATCCTGTACCCGGCCATGGAAGATTTCCGGCTCGACCTCGTGATCGGCCAGGGCCCCCACGCCCGCACCATCAAGCTGGAGTTGCCCCGGTTCACGCTGGTCGGGGCCACCACGCGGGCGGGGCTGCTGACTGCTCCGCTCCGGAGCCGGTTCGGGGTCATGCACCGGCTCGACTATTACAGCGACGAGGAGATTCACCGGATCATCCTGCGGTCCGCAAAGATCCTCGGGGTCGAGATCCACCCGGAGGGGGCCGTGGAGCTCGCCCGCCGGTCGCGCGGCACGCCCCGAGTGGCCAATCGCCTGCTGCGACGGGTTCGAGACTTCGCCCAGGTGCTCGGGGACGGGGTCATCACGCAGGACCTCGCCCACATGGCGCTCGAGCGATTGGAGGTGGACGAGCGGGGACTGGATGACATGGACCGGCGGATCCTCCAAACCTTGATCGGCAAGTTCGACGGGGGCCCGGTGGGTCTTGAGACCTTGGCCGTAGCCGTGGGGGAGGAGAAGGATACCATCGAGGATATTTACGAGCCTTTCCTGATCCAGGCGGGGTTTTTGGCCCGCACGCCCCGGGGCCGCACCGCGACCCGGTTGGCGTTCGATCATTTCGGGGGGACGCCGCGGCCGCGGCCGCAGGGGGAGATCTGGGGCCCCCCCCAGTGAGGAAGCGTTCAGCGGACTGACACGTCCCGGATCCGGGTGGTATACTACGGCACGCGTGGGTGGACGCGGCCCGGCATGTGGTGAGCGACGACCATGTTCGGCTTCGAGGAATTCGCCAAGGTCCTGGTCCTCTTCGGGATCGTCCTGGCCCTCCTGGGAGGTCTCCTCCTCCTCGTGGGCAGGATTCCGTTCCTCGGTCGACTGCCGGGCGATATCGTCATCGAAAGGGGGAACATTACCTTTTACTTCCCCCTGGCGACCTCCATTCTGATCAGTGTGCTGCTCACGCTCCTCTTTTCGCTCATCGGTCGCCGATGATACGGAGACGATGGATGGGGAAACGGCTTGTGGGTGGGTGGCTGCTCCTCGTGGCCGGTTCGGGGCTCTGCTCGGCCGAGGAGTGGCCGGTGCGCGTCCTCCTGAAGGAGGGCGTATCCGCCATCCACCTGCACGCCGAGGGCCCCTCCCGGTTCGAAGAGATGGACCGCCGCGTCGTGCAGCTCCTCCCGCCGGGGAGGGAGCTGCACGTCACCTGGGACGGCAAGGCAGGCGCCTCCTTCAAGCTGCAGCCGGAGGAGGGGCTCTTCTGGGTCAATGGCCGGCCCTATCGGGGGAGTGTGGAGGTGTGGAACACCCCTGGGGGGCTGCAAATCATCAACCAGATCGCCGTCGAGGACTACGTCCGGGGGGTCATGAAGGTCGAGGCAAACCCCGACTGGCCCGTGGAGGCACTGAAAGCCCAGGCGGTCGTGGCGCGGACCTACGCCCTGTATGAGCGGCTTGCGGACCCCGGCGCGCTCTTTCACGTCCAGGCCACCACGGCGTCCCAGGTCTACCGGGGGGTGAGCGGAGAGGATCCCCGATCCGATCTGGCCGTGCACGCCACGCGGGGAGAGGTCCTGACCTACCGTGGGCAGATCATCCCGGCCTTTTACCACGCCGACTCCGGCGGGCAGACCGAGGATGCCGTCGAAGTCTGGGAGAAGAAGTACCCGTTCATCGTCGGCACGGCGGACCCGTATTCGGCCATCGCGCCGGACCACCACTGGGAGGTGGGGATCCCGCGCTCCGAGCTGCAGCAGGCCCTCGAGCAGTACGGCTGGCGATTGGGCGATATCCGACGTATCGAGACGGTTCGGCGGACCCGGTCAGGCCGGGTCATGCGGATCCGCATCTGGGATGACGCCGGGGTGCTCGACGTCGACGGCAAGCGGCTGCGCCAGATCCTGGGACCGGATCGCCTTCGGAGCACCATGTTCACCGTGTACCCGTCCGGTGGGCAGATTCTGTTCGTCGGCAAGGGGTGGGGGCATGGGGTCGGGTTGAGCCAGTGGGGAGCGAAGGCGATGGCCGATCTCGCGTACGAGTACACTCACATCCTGAAGTATTACTTTCCCCTGGCCGAGCTCAGGCGCCTGCCCGCCGAGAGTTCAGGGTTCACAGTTCATCGTTCACCGTGAATGCGTCCCAAGTATCGTTCAGTAGAGCCGTGAACCATCGATTCTGAACCGCGAACCTGGGATCTTTTGACCGTGAACCATGAACCCTGAACCATGAACGGATTCCCCGATGCACCTCCGTGACTTTGAGTATCGTCTGCCGTCGGGACTGATCGCCCAGCGGCCCCTCCCGGAGCGGGACGCTTCGCGCCTTCTCGTGGTCCGCCGCGCGGATGGGACCGCGGTTCATCACCGGTTCCGCGACCTCCGCCGGTGGCTCCGATCGGGAGACGTGCTGGTACTCAACGATACGCAGGTGACCCCCGTCCGGCTGTACGGACGGCGGCGCGGGGGAGGAAAGGCCGAGGTCTTGCTCATCGAGGAGGAATCCCTGAATCGCTGGTGGGTGCTGGCGAAACCCGGTCAGCGGCTGCCCGTGGGCCGACGCCTGACCTTTCCGGAAGGTGTTGACGCATGCGTCGTGGATCGCGGAGACGGCGGCCGGCGCCTCCTGCAGTTTGAGGGCGTGGGGGATGTTCGCTCGGAGCTCTCGCGCGTGGGGGTGATGCCGCTCCCGCCGTACGTGAAACGAACCGGCGGCGGCGACCGAGGCCCCGAGGACACCATGGACCGGGAGCGGTATCAGACCGTGTACGCGTGCGAGGCCGGCTCCATCGCGGCTCCCACCGCCGGGCTGCATTTCACGCGGGAGCTCCTCCAGGATCTGGAGCGGGAGGGTGTCCACGTCACCTTCCTCACCCTCCACGTGGGCGTCGGGACCTTCACGCCGGTGACGGTCGAGAGGATCGCCGAGCATCGGATGGCACCCGAGCGGTACTATATTTCGGAGCGGGCCGTGACCGCCATCAAGGGCGCCAAGGCACAGGGGCGGCGCGTCGTGGCGGTCGGCACCACGACGACCCGGGCGCTCGAGGACGCGGCGCTGGATGGAGGAGAGGTCCGGGCGGGAGCGGGGACGGCCTCCCTCTTCATCCGCCCGGGTCATCCCTTTCGCGTGGTCGACGCGCTCCTCACCAACTTCCACTTGCCGCGGTCCACGCTCCTGATCCTGGTCTGTGCCTTCGCTGGCCGCGATCTCATTCGGACAGCCTATGCGGAGGCGGTCCGTGAGCACTATCGGTTTTACAGTTACGGCGACGCGATGCTGATCGTGTGAGGGGACAATGGACTGCAAGCTGTGTGGGACGCATCTCGACGAAGGGGAACGGACCTGTCCGGCCTGCGGTCATGTGATGAAGGGAGCTGGCCGGGAGAAGGACCGGGAGGCCAGCCGTGGGCGCGGTGGCTCCGTCGCGGAGGGAGCCGAGGGCGGAGGGAAGGAGAGCACGGGGAGGGAAGCCGACGCCGAGCGTGAGGAGAAGGGCGATCGAGGGCGGGCGGCCGGGAAGGTTCCCGAGGTCCCTCCGAAGGTCTCCGAGGCGCCTCCGCAAGTCCCCGAAGCGGCTCCGAAGGTCTCCGAGGCCCCGTCACCCGTGTTCGCGCTGGATGCGGCCGGCCTACGCAGGTTGTTGGCGCGGCAGCCGGACCTCTTGGAAGCGGGGCTCGGCGTCCTCGCCGATGACAAGGGAAAGCCCGTCGGGGTCGGCTATGCCACGCCGGTGGGCGACATCGATCTCCTGGCGCGCGATGGAAGCGGCATCCTGGTGGTCGTCCGGGTCGCGGACCGTGGCGTCGGGGAGGAGCTCATTGCCGAGACGCTGCAGCGGATAGGCTGGGTGCGGAAGCACCTGGGGAAGGGCAAGCAGAAGGTGCGCGGCATCGTCCTGGTGGAGCACGCCCCGGACAACCTGAGCTATACCGCATCCGCCGTGGCGGGAACGATTACCTTCAAGACGTACCGGGTTGCGGTTGCCTTCGACGATGTGGAGATGTAATGGCCTTCGCCCTCCTCGCGGTCGATCCATCCGGGGCCCGGCGCGGCCGCCTCCGCACTTCACGCGGGACCGTGGAGACGCCGACCTTCATGCCCTGCGCTTCTGCAGGGGCGGTGAAGGGGCTCTCCCCCCACGAGGTGCGAGGGGCGGGGATCGAGATGATCCTGTGCAACACCTACCACCTATATCTCCGCCCGGGGCACGACGCGATCCGTGCCTTGGGGGGGCTACACGCCTTCACCGGATGGCATGGGCCGATCCTCACCGACAGCGGCGGCTTTCAGGTCTTCAGCATGGCGCCGCTACGGACGGTCACGGAGGATGCGGTCCTCTTCCGGTCCCACGTGGATGGGTCGCGGCACGTCCTCTCCCCGGAGAAAGCCATCGCCATCCAGCAGGCGCTGGGAGCGGACATCATCATGCCGCTGGACGAGTGTCCTCCCTATCCCATCGCGTTCGAGGAGGCCCGCGACGCACTGGAGCGGACTGTCCGATGGGCGGAGCGGTCGCGCGATGTCCACAAGGGGGGAGATCAGCTCCTGTTCGGCATTGTGCAGGGCGGCGTCTTTCCGGATTTGAGAGCGCGTGGCGCCCGGGCGCTCAGCCGGCTCGAGTTCAGCGGATACGCGGTGGGGGGTCTCAGTGTGGGCGAAAGCAAGGGCGAGATGGAAGCGGTCCTGCGGACGACGCTCCCCCTGCTCCCCGCCGATCGGCCACGGTATCTGATGGGGGTGGGAACGCCCGACGATCTGCTCCGCGCGATCCCGCTCGGCGTCGACTTTTTTGATTGTGTCATGCCGACCCGCCACGGGCGGACGGGGACGCTCTTCACAAGCCGGGGCCGCCTCAATATCAAGGGCGCGAGGTATGCCCACGACCCGGCGCCGCTGGATCCGGCGTGTACGTGCGACACGTGCCGGGAGTACTCCCGGGCCTATCTTCGCCACCTCTTCGTGTCGGGGGAGATCCTCGGCCTCCGACTCAATACGCTGCACAACCTCCATTACTATGGCCACCTGATGCAGGCCGCCCGGCGGGCCATCGAAGAGGGACGGTACGCCGCTTTTCAAGCCGAGGTCCAGGGACGGCTGGCGGGTGAGGACTCGTCCGCATAACCCGGAGACCGGGAGAGGAGACGGGACCCATGACGGCGTTCGCCTTTGCGGCAGGAGAGGCACCGGGAGCGGGCGGGGTGGGAAGCGCGTTGGCCCCGCTCCCCTTCCTGCTCCTCATCTTCGTCATCTTCTACTTCCTGTTGATCCGCCCCCAGCAGAAGAAGCACCGGGAACAGCGGGACATGCTGAGGGCGCTGAAGACCGGCGATCAGGTCGTGACGATCGGGGGAATATACGGAACCGTCGTCGACATCGACGAGACCAAGGTGAAGCTCAAGATCGCGGAGAACGTCAAGATCGATGTCGCCCAGACGTCCATCGCCTCGCGGCTCGGCTGGGAGGGAGAGAAGAAGGGAAAAGAAGGATCGTGACCGCCTCCGCACTGCGATCACGTCGACCCGATGATCGACGGAGCTGGTTGATGTGTGGCGGAAAACTTCCCTGGTTGATTCTTGTGTTGCGGCAGCATCTTTGGCCCCTCGCTCCGCGCCTCTCGCGGCGACCCTGATCGGCGGCTTACGGCCTGGGTCCCTCCGTGTTCACGATCCCTGCAAGGACGCCCGGCATGGCTCGCGCCTCGGCTTCCCAGGCCGTCGCCGGCCGAGGGGCCCCGCCGCTCCCGGCCATGTCGCTTGGGGCCTGCAGGCGCTTCCCAAGGAAGGACGACGGGTGCCTGCGAGAGGGCGAGGGAAGCTGGGCCTGGATCGGGCGGAACCTGGTTTGTTGGCGTTGCGGTCGTCGGTCGTCGGTCAACGATTAGAGTTTGCGGGCGACCACGATCGCGGAGTAGCCGAGCGTGTAGAAGGGGAAGCGGTCCTTGAGGCGAAAGTCCCACTGCCCGACGGTCTGGAGGAAGCGGGCCTGGTGGGCCTTGAGTGGGAGGCGCTCCTTGGGAGGGTCCTGGATCCTGTCCGGGATCAGAGAGGAGAGGATGTGCGCGCCCGCCCGGTCGGTCACGACGAGTCCGTACCGGTTCAAGAGCGATTGCATCTCACGGAAGGTGAAGGTCTTGTAGGTGAGATCCACCGTGGCATCGCGGGTGAGATACTGATAGGTCCAGCGTCGTAGGTCGCCCGTGCCTCGGGTTCCGATGGCATTCCAGAGTTCGCGGGGGTGAAAGAGGAGAGCCAGGTGCCACTTGTTGTCGTATTCGATCGTCACCGTGCCCCCGGGCCGGCAGACCCGCGCCATCTCGGCGATGGCCTGCTCGTAATCCGGGATGTGGCCGATGACATCGCCGTACGCCGAGACGAAGTCGACGGCGTTCTCCCGCAGCGGGATCCGCGTGGCGTCACCCTGGATAAGGGTGACATTGGTGAGCCCGCGGGTCTTCAACTTCCCGCGGACCCTTTGGATCAGCGCGTCCGCGATGTCGATAGCGACCACGTGTTTGGCCCGGGGAGCGAACTGCACGGTCTGGAATCCCGATCCGCACCCGACGTCCAGGACGACACGGCCCCGCCAGCGGGGCGTCAGCATCTGGACGAAATAATCCAGCACCTTGTACCCATTGACGTAAAAGGGGTTGATCCGGTCATCCAGGATGTCGTATTCCTCCGCCATCCGGTCGTACGCTTCCTGGACCTGTCTCACCTGATCTGCGTCGAATTCAATGGTGCCCATGAATCCCCCCGCGTGTGTGACCCACCCGTCACAGCCGTTCCAGGAAGACGCACTTGAGATACTTGGTCTCCTTCACTCCGAGCAGGATCGGATGGTCGGCCGACTGCGTGCGGACCCCCAGGACGCGACAGCGGACATTCGCATCGGCCGCCGCATCCTCAAGCATCTCGAGGAAGGTTGCCTCGTTCACGTGATACGAGCACGAGGAGGTGACGAGGATTCCGCCGGGCGTCAAGAGCTTCATGGCCCGCAGGTTGATCTCTTTGTATCCGCGGAGGGCCGCCGCAACCGCCTCCTTGGACTTCGTGAAGGCCGGCGGATCGAGGATGATGAGGTCAAAGTGGCGTCCCGCATCGTTCAGCTTCCGGAGTTCGTCGAACACGTTTCCGACACGAAAGCTGCACCGCTCCGCCAGGGCGTTGAGTCCGGTGTTCCCGTTCGCCGCGGTGACCGCCTCTTCGGAGCTGTCAATCCCTTCCACCCGTCGAGCCCCAGCCCTGGCCGCGTGTAGGGCAAACCCGCCCGTGTAACAGAAGCAATCGAGGACCTCGCGGTCGGCGGCGAACGGGCGCACGGCCAGGCGGTTGTTCCGCTGATCCAAAAAGAGACCGGTTTTCTGCCCTGTGGTGATGTCCACGCGAAAGCGGACACCCTCTTCCTCGATGATCATGACCGGGTCAAAGGGGTCATCCAGAAATGCCTTCTGTAGCGGCAGGCCTTCCAGCAGGCGGGAGGGGACGTCATTCCGGAGAAAGATCCCGCGGGGATGAAAGTCTTCCTGAATCACCGGAAGCCACACCCCCCGGAGGCGTTCCATACCGGCGGTGAGGATTTGGAGGACGAGGATGTCCCCGTAGGCGTCAACGATGAGGCCGGGCAAGGCGTCTGCCTCCGCGTAGACGATGCGGATGGCGGTCGAAGGAATGGCGAGTCGTTGCCGGTGGGCTCTGGCGGCCGCAATACGCTGACGGAAGAAAGCGGCATCGATCGGTTCCGGCGCTCGCGTGAGGAGGCGGATAGTGATCTGAGAGTCCGGATTGGCGTAGCCCCGGCCCAGGAAGCGTCGGCCGGCCCCATAGATGTCGACAAGCTCTCCCTTTTCCAGCGAGCCTTCCGTGTCCTCCACGTCCGCCCGGTAGATCCAGGGGTGGCCCCTGAGGAGCCGGCGCTCACCCCGACGGCGCAGAAGGATACGCGCCATGCGTGAGCTCAACGGGTGCTCCGCGAAACTGTCACCTATGTACTGTCGGTCGGGAAAAATTGCAAGGAAAAAAAGGAGCGCCGCGCCCCGTCACCATCCTTTGAGTAGCGTGCGCGCGACCCGGGCCTCAGAGGACTTCGGATACTGCATGACCAGGGTCCGGAGGAGGGCTCTGCCCTGCTGGCGCTCCTGCAGCTGCCGGTACGCCTGGGCGCCCCGCAGGAGGGCCAGCGGGACCTCGGGGCTCAGCGGGTAGTCCCGGCGGATGATTTCGAACTGGAGGAGCGCATCGGCGTATTCCCGCTGGCTGTAGAGTGCTTCGCCTAGCCAGTAGAGGGCCCGGGGTCTCTCACCGGTGTCGGGCGGGGTCGCGAGGTAGGTCCGGAAATGGGCGATGGCGGGTGAAAAATCTCCCTGGACGTACTCGCGTTTGGCGGTCTCGTAGAGCGCGTGAGGATCGGGGGGTTCCCCGGCGGCTTTCGTCGGGATGCGCACCGTCTCGGGCGGATGATCGTGGAGGCTCGAGTGGATCCTGGGGCCGGTGGGGTTCATCACTCCAGGGTGCGGCGCTGCCGAGATCGGAGCCCGCGGGAGCTCCTGCTCGACGGGTGGGTGATGTTCGGTGACCACGGGAGGGGGAGGCGGCAGCGCGGCTGCGCTGACCCGATCGAGCGGGAGAGCCGGAAGCTCCCTGTCGGGGGCGGGGGAAGCCACGAATCGGGGGTCGGGTCCGGGGGACAGCGCGGCGGTCATCTGACTGATAATCTCGCCGGCGGTCGCTTTATCCCGTTCGGGGAGGGAATCGGCGTTGATCGCCACCCGCACCGCCTTGGCCGTGATGAGGGTCATCGTCACCTCGACGACATAGACGTCGGAGGCCGAGGCAGTGATGACGTAATCGTCGCCCCGCCTCTCTTCCCCCTGGATGGTGAAGCCCATCTCCAGGAGCGCGCGCCGGCATGCCTGCTCAACCTCGGGCATCGGGGCGACGAATGTTCGTTCGACCGTCTGGTTCCGGACGTAATACGTGCCGGCGATGGTGGTGCCGGCGACGGAGGACATCACCCCTAAGGGCCCGCAGCCGGCGAGCACCGTGGCGAGGAGGCCGAAAGTCACCGCTGGCTTTCCACACCTACTCACGAAAGACTCTCCCCTGGGATGGCAGCAGACACTAGAGGCTCAATGCCATATTTGTCAAGTACTTTTTTGACTTCCCGTCATATTTCAGTTTAACGATGTTCGATTAGACCTTTGGAAGCAGGGAAAGAATCTCTGGAAGGATCGAACCGGCACGACCCTGGAGAGACGCATCAACGGAGGGGGTGAGGGGAGTGGAAAAAGGATTGATCTCTACCACGAAGGCACCGCGCCTCTTGGCAACGAGGGGGAGAGAGGCGGCGGGCTGCACGACGGCCGACGTCCCGACGGTGAGAAAGACATCGGCCGACTCTGCCGCGGCGAAGGCGCCGGCCTGCGCCTCGGACGACAGGGGCTCGCCGAACCAAACGACGTCCGGGCGAAGCAGGCTTCCGCACGGACAGCGGGGCGGGAGTATGCTCAGGGGGACTTCCCGGTTTTCGCGGACCGTGCCGTCCGCCTCACAGCGGAGGCGCCAGATGCATCCGTGGAGCTCGACAATCCGCTCGCTTCCCGCCTTCTGGTGGAGGCCGTCGATGTTCTGGGTGATGAGGGTGAACGCCGGCGCGAGGCGTTCCAGTGCGGCCAGGGCATAGTGGGCCGGGTTCGGGGAGGCCTGCGCGATTTTCTGGCGCCGCCAATCGTACCATTCCCAAACGAGCCGTGCGTCGCGCCGGAAGGCTTCGGGCGTCGCGAGCTCCTCCGGTCGGTACGACTTCCACAGGCCTCCCGGGCCACGGAAGGTGGGGATACCACTCTCGGCCGAGACCCCCGCTCCCGTCAGCACCGCGACCGAAGTCGCGGCCTTCAATCGTTCCCCGACGAGAGCTAAGAGCAAGTCCATATCATGCCCGCCTGCGCGACCCTGATCCCCGGAGGTCACTCGGGCCGCGGTCAAAGCCCGCGTGGTGGCGGCTGCAGGCCGTCGCGGAACGTCGTGCTGTCTTCGAACCCGCAGTCGCGCTAGCGCGATTGTAGCACGGGGGTGCGGCGCGGCGACGGGGTGGTAGAGCACCGATCCCGTGTCGTCCGCGAAAACCGAGACGCGGCGGGGCTCGGTCAAGTAAGGCATGAAATTTGCAACCCCCACTCGTACGTCTCTGCAACACTACCACGTTTGCCTGTGACTGTCCTGCCCACGCTGCTCGGCCACCGGTGATGGCGGTCGCGAGCGTGTGGGCGTTCCGCAACCCGTGGTCCCGGCCGGGACCCGTGAAAGGAGGAAAGGCGATGCTCAGGCGTAGCACTCCGCAAAAGCCGGATCCATCGGAACTCGCCAAAGAAGGAGGCCAAACGAGTCTGACCCCACTGCTGACCGTGATGGGGGGCGACGCCAAGTTCGAGGGCAAGTTCGATATCACCGACTCCATCGAAATCGAGTGCAAGATCGGCGGAGAGCTCCGCGTGGGTGGAAAGCTCGTCATCGGCGACCGGGGCTCGGTGCATGCCGACGTGCAGACCGTGGACGCCATCATCCACGGGGAGTACGAGGGGAACATGGTGGCGACCGGGAGTGTGGAGATCAGTCCCACGGGGCGCGTGGATGGCAACATCGAGACCAATTCGTTGGTGATTTCCAAAGGGGGCTTCTTCAACGGCAACGTGACGAAGCTCAAAGAGACCGAGGTCAGCAAACCCGCCGTCCACCTTGTGAAAGAAAAGCAGGCTGGTCAGGAGAGATAAGCGATGAGCCTCCGGCTCCTGCGGGGGTAGGTGTACCATGCTGTGGAGTTCTGCCCGAAAACCCGCAACCAAGAACCCGGCCATCACGGCCTTCATCGACGAAGGCTCTGAAATCGAGGGGAAGTACACCTTTACCGGCACGGGGACCATTCTGCTCAACGGCAAATTCCAGGGCGAAATCGTGAGCACGGATGCGGTCATCGTCGGGGAGCGGGCGGCCATCAACGCCTCGATCCGGGCGGAGTCCGTCGTGATCATGGGGGAGGTCGTCGGCAACGTCCTGGCGAGTGGGCGGATCGAGCTCAAGGCGACTGCCCGCGTCTATGGCGACCTCGAAGCGCCCGTGGTGGTCCTCGAGGAAGGGGTCCTGTTCGAAGGCCAGTGCCGGATGGCGGCCTCGAGATCAGAGGAGATGGCTCAGGGCCCCTCGGTCGTTCCGCTGAAGCGCTGACGGGTCTTCCCTTCTCGAACCACATCCGCCACCACCCGGATCAGTGGGGCGGTGGCGAGAGAACTCAGCCCTTGGGAGCGGTCTCCCACGGGACGAACGCCAACCCGTGGGCCTCGGCGACGGCCGGGTACGTGACGCGGCCGTGGACCAGGTTGAGCCCCTTGGCGATGTCCGGACTGGCCTGGGCTGCTCCCCGCCATCCCTTTTCGGCGATCTGGACGATATACGGCAGCGTGACGTTTGTGAGGGCGGAGGTGGCGGTGCGGCCGAAGGCCCCGGGCATGTTGGCGACACAGTAGTGGAGGATGCCGTCCACCAGGTAGACTGGGTCGCCGTGCGTCGTGGGACGCGTCGTCTCGATGCAGCCTCCCTGGTCCACCGACACATCGATGATGACCGAACCCGGCTTCATGAGCTTCACCATCTCCCGCGGGACCAAGCGGGGCGCTTTGGCTCCGGGGATCAGGACGGCGCCCACGAGGACATCGGCCCGCTTGACACACTCCTCGATGCTCGTGTGGTTGGACATCAGGGTCGTCACGTTGGGAGGGAGGAGCTCCTCGAGGGCGCGCATCCGCGAGGGGTTCACCTCGAGGAGATACACCCAGGCCCCCATGCGCGCCGCCATCTTGGCGGCGTGATAGCCGACGATCCCGCCGCCGAGGATCCCGACGGTGGCGGGGGGGACGCCGGCAACGCCGCTCAGCAGCACACCGCGCCCCCCCCGGGGACTGGAGAGGTAAAAGGCGGCGATCGGAATCGCCATCCGTCCGGCGATCTCACTCATCGGCTCGAGCAGCGGTTTGCGGCCGTCGGTCGTCTCCACCGTCTCGTAGGCGATCCCGACGATCCGGCGCTCGAGGAGGGTCCGGGTGAGTTCGAGGGCGGGGGCGAGATGCAGGAACGCGAACAGGATCTGCCCAGGCCGGAGATGGGCGTACTCGCTCGGTTGGGGCTCCTTGACCTTACAGATCATCTCGGCCCTGGCATAGACCTCGGCCGCATCCGCGATGAGCTCCGCCCCCGCCCCCTCGTATTCGTCATCTCCCATGCCGGCGCCCCGTCCCGCCCCCCGCTGGACCAGCACGTGGTGCCCTCGCGCCGTGAGGACCTGCACCCCCGGCGGCGTCATCGCCACCCGGTATTCGTCGTCCTTGATCTCCTTCGGCACCCCGATCACCATCTCGATGCCCTTACGCCGTGCGCAGTGTGCGGCGGATACTTCTGACCCTTCGATCGAGAGATCAGTGATTCGTGGTTAGTGGCTGGTGGCTGGTGTTTATCAAGTACCACCAATCACCTGTCACCAATCACCGACCACCTGTCACAGTCCCCAATCCCTGGGGTAACGGAAGTCGCGGTCGATGGTGCGGACCGAGATCTTGGCGATGAGCGGCGGCCGGCGCTTGTACTGCGAGGACTGGACGCGGCGAAGGACCGTGTGGACGAAGTCGGTTGGGAAGCCGAGTTCGAGCAGGGCGGGGAGTTCGTACCTGCGGTCCACCAGATAATACAGGAGTCGGTCGACCGCCTCGTAGGTAAATCCGAGCTCTTCCTCGTCCGTCTGGCCGACCCACAGGTCCGCACTCGGTTTCTTTGCGACGATCTCCGCCGGGACGCCCAGATGGGCGGCAAGGGTTCGGACCTGGGTCTTGTACAGGTCGCCGATGGGATTGAGGGCCGAGGCCATGTCCCCGTAGAGGGTCCCGTACCCGAGCAACAGCTCCGTCTTGTTGCTGGTCCCCAGGACCAGCGCCCCGAGGCGGGCGGAATGGTCGTACAGTACCGTCATCCGCTCCCGGGCCATCTTGTTTCCCCGCCGGATCTGATCCGCATCCGGGAAGGCGGCGAAATAGGCGTCGATCTGCGAGGTGATGTCCACCTGGAAGAAATGGATCCCGAGCCGCTCGGCGACGAGCCGGGCGTGGATGGCGCTCTCGGGACTCGAGGTCCTGTACGGCATGCTTACGCCCCACACGGAGTCGGGACCCATCGCCGTCGCGGCCAATGTGGCGGAGAGTGAGGAGTCCACGCCGCCCGACAGGCCGACGATCACGCGATGGAAGCCGGCCCGCCGCACCTCGCTCTGGATGAAGCCGGTCAGGGTCCTGGTGCAGAGATCCCAGTCCAGCGTGAGTTCCGCCAGCGTGTCGGTCATCTTCATGGGGTCGCTTTCTCGCGCCCCTGAAGGATGCGCTCGAGTTGGCGGGTGATCCGCTTGAGTTCCCGCAGGGTCAGGTCCACGCGCTCGTCCCGGAGGAGGGGATTGGCGATTCGCTCGCGTCGCACCTCTCTCCGATCGATGCCTACGGGGAGGAGCACCTCCTCAAGCTGCGGCGCCTTGGCCACGACCTCCCCGGTGGGCGCGATGACCTCCGAGCCTCCCCAGAAGCAGGTGCCGTCCTCGTATCCGACGCGGTTGCAGAAGCAGACAAAGCATGTGTACAGCTGGGCATACGCGCGGTTGAGGTGCTCCCAGGCCGCCGCGTTGGCAAACATCCCGTCTGGCCGAAGCCCCCGCCCGGGACTGGCGGAAACGCAGAGGAGGATCTGGGCGCCGTCCAGGGCCGCCAGGTAGGCGGTGGAGGGATGCCATAGGTCCTCGCAGATGGTGAGGGCCATGCGGCCGAATCGGCTATCAAAGGCCCGGAGCGTCTCCCCCTGTGCGAAATAGCGGTGCTCGTCGAAGAGGCCATAGGTGGGGAGGTACAGCTTGCGATGCAGATGCCGGAGCGTGCCGTCCTCGAAGTAGGCGGCCGCGTTGAAGAAGCGATGATCGGGAGACTCCTCCACCAGCCCGGCAACGATGGCCATCCGTCGACTCGCCTGCTTGAACAGGTCGAGCCGGGGGTCTCGGGACGTGAGCGCGACCGAGGGGACGAGGTCCTTCAGGAAGTACCCGGTCAGCGAGAGCTCGGGAAACAGGAGGAGGTCGACCCCCTGACTCTCCGCCTCGCGGCAGATCTTCTCATGCAATGCGAGATTTCTCTCTAGGTCTCCGAGCGCCGGGGCCAGTTGCGCAAGACCCAGGGTGAATTTCTCCATCGGCGCGATCCTTCCCTTCCTTGACAGGCCATTAACGATTGTGTAAGGTTCCCCCACATTCGCACGGACCGGGAGCGAGCATGGAAGAAATCCTTATGCGCATCCGCCTGGCGCTGACCCTCGCGCTCCGAGATCAGCAGGTTGGGGTCCAGGTCCAGGCGGCGCGGGCTCTGGAGCGGATCGAGGGCGCGGCCGCCCTGGACCATCTCGCCGTCACCGCGGAGGGGACCGACACGGGCGGCGCCCTGCGCGCCCTGTATGCCCTCGCGGACATCGGCGGCGAGAAGTCTTTCACCCTCCTGTGCAAGGCCCTCAAGAACCCTCAGGCCGAGATGCGCGCGACGGCGGTCAAGCTCCTTGCACGGACCCGCGACCGGAGAGTTGTGGACCACTTCATCGAGGCGCTCAGCGATCCCAACCCCGACGTGGCCGCGCTGATCCTGGAGGCCCTGAGCGAGCACCGGGAACCACGCCTGGTCGATATCCTCCTGCAGCAGCTCCCGAGCGTCTCGGGTCAGACGCGCGAGCCGGTCATCAACGCCTTGGGGACCCTGGGAGACCTGCGGGCGGTTGATGCGCTCCTACCGCTGGTGACGGATCTGTCGCCGACCATTCGGGAGCGGGTTGTGGAGGCGCTCGGTCGTCTGGGCGTCCGCGCGGCAGAAGAGGAGCAGCTCAAGGAGATCGCCCCGCCGGCGTAGCCTCCCTTTCCTGGAGGACTTTCGGCACGTCGATCCCGCGTGCGGTGGGATCCAAAGCGATCACAATGGACCGGGCATAATCCCCCGCCTCGGAGTCCCACTCCATCAGGTTGACTTCGGGGCCCTCCACGCTCTTCCCTTCGCGATCTCGGACAATCTGGGTCCAGGGCCGTGAGGTGTCTTCGCCGCCTGGACGGGTCACCACGGCGATCTCCCCCGTGGTGAGGCGCACCACCGTCCCCGGGGGGTAGATGCCGAGCATCTCGACGAACCGGTCGAGCATCTGCGGCTCGAAGGCCGAACCGGCCAGGACCTTCATCCGTGAGATCGCCTGGCTGGGGTCGGCGGGGCCCTGGTACACTCGGACCGTGGTCATGGCGTCGTAGGTATCGGCGATGTGGACGATCATGCTGTAGGGATGGGGCTCTTCGCCGGGGGCGAGGGTCGGATAGCCGGTCCGGTCGTGGTTGATGTGGTGCTCCTTCACCACCCGGAGGGCGATTTCCGACTGGACCCCCATCTGTTCCAGGAGCCGCATGCCGTCCATCGGGTGCCGCTTCATGATCTCCCATTCCTCCTCAGTCAGCTTGCGGGGGGCGCGAGTGATGGTTTCCGGGACGTGGATCTTCCCCAGATCGTGGAGGAGGGATCCCAGCCCCAGCTCGCGCAGCGCCGTCGCGTCCAGCCCCGAGCTCTCCCCCAAGGCCATGCTCAGGATTCCCACGTTCACCGAGTGGTTGAATAGATATTCGTCGTAGCTCTTGATCATCGTGAGGGCCAAGAGGGAGTACTTGCCCTTGAGGATGCCCCCGACCATGTCCTCGACTGTGCGTTGGACCTCGGCGAGGGAGGGGACCTTCCCGAGCCGCGTCTCCTGGAACACCTTCCGGATGGTCTGGATGGCGCGGCTGTACACGGCGCCCGCCCCGACGCGTTCCTCCGCCTTCTCGACCGTCTCGGGCGGTGGGGCCTTCTCTTCCTCCTCGCGGAGGAGCTGCACGAGGAAGATGTGGGACACCCCCCGGCGTTTGAATTCCTGCTCCATCTCCGCACTCTTCATCCCCACGCCGAGGATTTCCACGAAGCGGCGTAACTCCTCCTGGGGACACCCCTTGAGAAACGTGATCCCCTGGACCTCCCCTTTCTGGAGTCGCGTCACAATGGTCCGGAAAAGGTCGGCTTTGGCCGTGAGGGGAACCCCCTCCAGGACGAGGGTATCGTGGAGGAGCCCCAGGGTGATCTGCTCCCGTGCGCCC
>Ga0209751_10000538_pt1 | contig 40753 bp, 52 predicted proteins | sample RifCSP13_1_FD_184019 | JGI IMG/M metagenome (GOLD analysis project Ga0209751, IMG submission 184019) | Soil microbial communities from Rifle, Colorado - Rifle CSP2_sed 13_1 (SPAdes) (version 2) | ecosystem: Environmental > Terrestrial > Deep subsurface > Rock core/Sediment | place: Rifle...
CCGCCGACGCCGCCCACGCCGCCACCTACGCCGCCGCCTACGCCACCTACGCCGCCGCCTACGCCACCTACGCCGCCGACGCCGCCCACGCCGCCGCCTACGCCGCCGCCGACGCCACCTACGCCGCCGCCGACGCCGCCGCCAACGCCGCCAAAAGGAAAATAAATCTTCTCGCGCTTGCGAAAAGAGCCATCGCGGCAGAAGAAGAACTTGCAAAGTCGAGATCGAAATGAATTGCCCCACGTGCCAGCGCGAATTGCGAATTATGACTGCCAAGACGGAGCGAAACTTCGGTCGCCATTTCGTCTCCTGCCGCGAGCACAAGTTTTTCGAGTGGGTTAGCGATGGACAGGTCGCGGCAATCCGCGATGCGCGCGAGACAGTTGACCGAATCATATCTAGCGTCCCAGCACTACGCAAGCCAACTTTTGATAATGACGCGCCTCTGACTGGTTCGGATGAGGCAACCTCGGAATCTCCTGAAAATGGAAACAAAAATAAATCAAACGGGGAAGGTTCGTCCGAACCAATTAGCGGCGCGGGGCTGGGCTATCTGGCACAGTTGGATGAGGACGCGCCCAACGTGCCAGTCGTCAAAAAACAATTCACCCCATCGTCGTATCAAGTCGCGATTCGAGATTTTGTCATCGGCGACTCACGCAATCTCCAGATCAAGGCGTACGCCGGCTCCGGCAAAACATCCACCAACGCCTGGGTCACATCATTTATCCCCGAAAAGTCTATCGATTGCGCCATGATGGTATTCTCCAAAGCCAATCAATTAGACATGGAGAAAAAAATCCCATCCTGGATTCCCGCCACCACAACCCACAGCGCGGGGCTTGCAGACATCCGCCGCGCATTCGGTAACCGCGTCAAAGTGGATGAGAACAATCGCAAAATGTGGAATCTACTCAAAGAGGAATACTCATTCGATTATGACGTACGCGACAACGGCGCGGCGATCCTGCATCTCGTCTCACTGTGCAAAAACTCTCTACGTGAGCCGAATCGCGAGAACCTGGACTATCTCTGCGAGCGATTCGACGTGCTCCCCAACGGCAACGCGGAGATGATTTACGATGCGGTTGCAACTCTCTACCGCAAATCTCTGGAACGCCATGACGTGATAGCGTTCGACGACATGCTCGCCATGCCCGCGCTCGGAATCGTTCCCGTTGCGAAACATGAATTGTTGTTTGTGGATGAATACCAGGATAACAATGAAGCGCAGAAAACCTATTACCTCGAAACGGGCGCGCGAATCGTTTACGTAGGTGATGATTTCCAGTCCATCTATGGATTCCGCGGCGCAATGCTGGGCGCGATGGCCGAGATGCAAAAACTCCTCAACGCCGAATCGCTCTCACTCCCTATCTCCTACCGCTGCCCCCGCGCCGTGATTCAACTCGCCCAAACCCTCGTTCCCGAAATCCAGGCACGCGACAACGCGCCCGACGGATTAGTCAAGGATATTCCTATGCTGACGGGAATGAGATCCGGTGACATGGTTCTGTGCCGCTTGAACGCGCCGCTGGTGAAACCCTGTTTTGAATTAATTCGGGCTGGGATAAAAGCCACGATCAAGGGTCGCGACATTGGTCAGGGACTCATCACATTCACACGTGAGATTCAAAAGAAATTTGGCTCATCGGATTTACGCGCAATGCTAGTAGATATGCAGAACTATGTGGACAATGAATCGGCAAAACTGATTGCTACGCATCGCGAATCGCAAGCGGCAATGCTCCAGGATCAAGCCGAAACGATTCTCGCACTATCGGATGGCTGTAATTCCACTAGTGATTTGGAATCACGAATCGGCCAGGTGTTTACCGATCAAGTGCAGGATGTTGTATTCTCAACAGTGCACAAGGCGAAGGGGCTTGAGGCGGAGCGTGTCTTTATCATCAAGCCCGAGGTGCTCCAGCCACAGAAGTTTGACAAAGCGGACTGGCAGCTGGAGCAACTGCGCAACCTGAACTACGTCGCGTGGACCCGTTCCGCCGGCGAATTGTATTTTGTGAGGTCAGCATGATAACCGATGATTTGACCGATGAACAATTGCGAACAATGTGGAAAAGGATTTCAGCCCGTATTGATCGCGACATGACCGAAGAACTTCGCGCCGCTATCCTAGCCGAGCGCGTCCGCATCATCCAAGCAGTCAAGGACATCTTCAGAAACGTCGAGGGTCAGGACGTATCTGGATGGTTCGTCACCGTCCAGCAGATCATTGACGCCATCGAATCGATTGACGATAACACCGTTCAGCGCGTCGGCTTTGACGGAATCGATACGGCGGCGAACGCGGATAGGCAAGTACAACAACGAGAGGAGAATAGCAAATGATGAAAAACTGGGTCGATACCACGTGCGATGAATCAAAGCCCGACGGCTCGCCCTGCCGCCGCAAGCTGCATGTGCCAGCAAACATGTGGAATGAGCCATCGTCGCGCGACTGCGGCGAGCACGACCACGGCACGTACACGAAAGAAGAAAAGGAGAAATCAGAATGAGTGAACAACCGAAACCAACCGTGAGTGATTTGATTATCGCGATCTACGAGAAATTCAAACACCTGAACGATCCAATCATGTACGCCTCCAATGATTCAGAGGCACCTAACAAGATTCTAAAAGAATTGTGGATAGATGTTTGCAACGCGCGCCGCGCAGTACGCGGAGAAGGAGAAATATGATTGACTACTCTAACGACTTATCATCATCCGAAAAGAAATTACACTTGCTGGAAGAGGAAAAGGAAAAAGCGATCCTCGCGGGCATGACAGAAACGCAAGCCCTGCTCCAGCGCGCCATCGACGAGACGCGCGCGCGGATTCGCTCGCTGCGATTGGTTCAGAGAAAACCATAGGAGGCTTTGATGGAAACAATCGACGTTCTCACTCTCGTTTTGTGGCTTGTGCTCAGCGCGGCGATTTACTGGTCCGCCTGGTCAGATCACCAGATGAAGAAACTGATTCGGCGTAAGAAGCAGAAAGAAAATCGTCGCGATCGGATTGGATGGTGGAATTGAAATGCCTGACCGAGATGAAATCGAATCTATCCTGGCACGCGAGCGCGGCAAACTGACGCCCCAGCGCGCGCGCGAGATCGTCCGAGCCGCGCTGAATCAAATCGAACTGACCGAGGACGATCTCGCACGAATCGACCAGCTCGTCAAAGAATTGCAACTGGGTGATTGGAAGAAAGATTACCGGGATACCTGGCTGTGAGGAGGATGATCCGTGACGCCGCAAGCCATCTGGGTCATGAAATAGAGGAGATGTAAAATGGCTAAGCCCCGCTGCCCGGAGTGCGGAAACGCAAAGTGGCATGGGTATCTGACCGTCAATTCAAGCGCGTCAATCAATTCAAGTGGCATGCCCGTCAACGTGGGAATGTTTGGTACGCAGCTCGATCTGTGTGGAAATTTCCGTTTGTTCGAAGAACCGAATTACTTCACAGATTTATTCTTAGTATCACTGACTCAAACATTCATATTGACCACGTTGACAGAGATGGTCTTAATAACACCGATGAGAACCTACGAATCGCGACCCGTACCCAGAACGCATACAATCGCTGTAAGACCGCAAAGAACATGAGCGGTTTCAAGGGAGTTACCTGGAGAAAGAACAGAAGAAAATGGTTAGCTATGATCAAAGTGGATGGGAGACAAACATACGTTGGAATGTTTCCTACTGCCGAAGATGCAGCATACGCTTACGACGATGCAGCTCGCAAGTATCATGGCGAATTTGCCAGAACCAACTTCAAGGATTGAATGAAATGACCCTACAAACCTACTTGCTCACATGGTATGCTGTTTTCGGAATCTTCATGCTAGGATGGTACATCATGTTCACTCGTGAAATTTTACAACAGGCTGCCATCGGCGTCGCGCGCGCGAGCGTGATGGACTTGACGTTGCTGGACGACTTTCGCACGTTCATTGAATTATTTCAGGCCGAACGCGAGCGCTTGCAGACTGAGCCAAATGCTGGGACGGTTACGCATCCTCAACGCCGCGCGTCAGACTGGCCACCAACCATCGGCGATGCCCTGAGCCGTCGCGAGACGAAATGAGCCTCTACCATTTCCACTACTCGTGCGGTTGCATCGACCACGTCTGGCTCACTTCGGGACAGCTTGTGATGTTTACCTACCTGCGCGATACGTGGACGCACTGCGGACCATGCCGGCGGTTCGTGAAGTTTCTTCGCTTGACACGCGCGAAATGAACGAGGGGCAAAATGACACAAAAAAACAGGATACTGTGCTTATTAACTGTCCCATCCACTAGCCGAGAAATTTCGGCAGTAACAGGCATACCAACATACGTTGTGTCTGCGATCCTTTGTCAATTGAGAGATGAAGGAAAAGTAATAGTTCTGTGGGATATTCGAGAAGAAAAACAGTTCCCTAAAGAGAGGAAGGATCATTATCGTGATAATAGACATACTCATATGAATTCGAGATCATCTCATTTTTGGGCTAAGGCATGAAAAATCGCCGCGAGCCGAAGTGATTCGGGTATTGACACGCGCGCGGAAGGGTGTATAATGGTGGGTGTGGCAATCAAGGACAAGACGAAAAGAAATTCCCCTTCTCTGAGGGTCTGTCTTGGTTCTGCGCCTTGATTGCCACACAATCAAATCGCTAAAGGCAGACCGACAGGCTCTCAGAGAGAGGGAATTTTTTATTATAGGTGAATCATGCAACCTCGCAAAACCAGTTGGACACTCAAAGAAATCATTGAAACGGATTTCCCAGAACCCGAATGGATTGTCCCCGACCTGCTCCCCCAGGGTTTTTTCGCCATTGGCGGCAAAGCGAAACTGGGAAAATCATTCCTCGCTTTTAATATGGCAATCGCCAAATCCACCGGCGGTTTATTCCTAGCCCGAAAACTTGTCCAAGGTCGTGTTCTCTATCTTGCCTATGAGGATACCGCGCGTCGCTTCAAACGACGTATTCAACCTACAATCGCTAAATCCATCCGCACGACGAATCTTGAGATCGAGGAGTCCTGGAAACCGCTCAACGAAGGCGGAACGGAATTGCTAGTCAAGCGTCTCAAATCGAAGCATTATTCTCTTTGTATTGTTGACCCATACAATCGCGCCATGCGTCTCAAAGACACACGCGATCAAACTCAAACCATCAAAGCACTTGAACCATTACACGAACTGACGCGCGGGAACTCATTCTCTTTCGGATTTGTCTTGCATCATCACAAGACCCGCGATGGTTCGGGCGATCCAGTCGAGGACATACACGGCAGCATCGCGATTGGTAGCGTAGTAGATAACGTCTGGGGATTCTACCGTGATCGCGGTCACCAAAACGCTCACATCAAGATCGCGGCAAAGGATACCGAAGTTAGCGAAATCGAAGTCATCTTTGATCGATCAACCCTGACCTGGAAATTGAAAGAGGATTTCAAGGTGCAGCCAGACAGCAACCAGGCGAAAATCTTGGAATTCATGCAATCCAATGCCGAGGACAATTGGACGCGCGAAATCGCGCGTTCCCTCAAAATGGATGCAGGGACTGTCTCACGCGAGATCGGAGAACTACTCGCGAAAGGTCTGGTTGTAAAAGGCAAGCAGAAGTCGGATAAGTCATTTCCGCTTTTCGTAGTCGCTCCAGATGACTAATAATGCACATTTAGTACAACACGTACAACACCTGTAACTACTACAACGGGTTAGGGTGTGGCAGGTGTTGTACTAAATACTGCAAAACGCCAAAATGCGAAAGGATGTTCTAATGCAATCTCAATGCACCGTCTGTGGCAAAACCATTCACCGCTTGATCGTTCCTAGAATTCCACTTTGCAAAAAGCATCATCAAGAAAAACTAGCGAGGGAACAGAAAAAGAATCTCGCCAAGTTCCTGAAACTCACTCTTGGGTAACCAGGGCAGGGAGCATCATGACCATTCCATTCGCCACGCCTGATACTGTATCACTCGACGCCATCCGCCAAGCCATCGACGAGGCGGAACATCTGCAAACCATTGTGGAGATATTCGATTGCGAACAATTAGCGAATGATTTACAGGAATTTGTTTACGATCTGCGCACGACGTTACAGCAGCGCGAGTTTGCTCTTCCGGCAACGATGAAATGAAATCGCCCTACGTTTATTTTGGCGGCAAATCCAAAGTTGCGCCTGAGGTCTGGCGGCGGCTCGGTCAGTGTGACACCTACATCGAGCCGTTCTTCGGCTCGGGCGCGGTGTTGTTAGAGAATCCGCATTGGGAAAAAACCGTCGAGACGGTTAACGACCTCAATCACTACATCGCCAATTTCTGGCGCGCGCTCAAGGCTGCGCCAGACCAGGTGGCCGAACATTGCGATTATCCAGTCGTCGAGACGGACTTGCACGCGCGGCACGCCTGGCTCGTCAACGAGGGTCGCGCGATCATCGAGCGGTGCGCGTCCGACCCAGATTTTTACGACGCCAAGGTCGCGGGCTGGTGGGTCTGGGGTATGGCGTTGTGGATCGGGAGAGGCTGGTGTGCTGGAAACGGCGGCTGGACCGCCGAACACCTCGCCGCAGCGGAGGAGTTACAAACGTTCGATCTGCATGAGATCAATCGGCAACGTCCGCACCTGAGAGATAGCGGGCAGGGTGTCAATCGACAACTTCCACACCTGGGAGACAGCGGGCAGGGTGTCAATCGGCAGCGTCCGCACCTGAGAAGCGGAAAGGGTATCAACAGAAAAAACGGCCAGCTGTACGAATACCTGAATCAGCTTGCGCGACGGATGCGGAATGTACGTGTGTGCTGCGGCGATTGGCTGCGCGTACTCCAACCCGCCGTAACCTGGGCTGGCGAGGAGGGTACTCAGCAACAAACCTGCGGGATATTTCTCGATCCACCATACTCGAGCGAGGCGGGACGCGACATGAACATTTACACGCACGATGACGGCGACGTAGCACACGCCGTCCGCGAATGGTGCATCGCCAACGAATCGAATGCACTTATGCGGATCGGACTGTGTGGCTACGCGGGCGAGGGTCACGACGAACTCGCCGCGCGCGGCTGGTCGAAATTTTCATGGAAATCGGACGGCGGCTACGCGTCAGCCAGCGCGAACGAAACGCGCGGCAAGGTCAATCGCCATCGCGAAACGATATGGTTCTCGCCGCATTGCCTGAAAGAGACCCAAAGCAAATTTGAACTGACCTAATGAGACAAACGCCAAATGTAACTGGAATGAAAACGCCACCCATTTCGAGTGGCGTCCCTGTTTTCATCATCTTACGTTCGGCATCCCCAGCAACTTGGCCTGCGGATTGATTTCTTTGACCTCGCGCGTAAACTCGAACGATGCACCGACGTACGGCACGCCGCGTACGATAGCGTGACCCAATTTCAGTGCGCCGAACTGCGTCAGGAATTGCAGAATCGCGCCGATGGCGGTCGCGAGATACGCGGCCTTCGGATCGAATCCCGGGATGAGCGTAGGCATATTCAGCACCTGCGTCACATACAACGCGACCAGAAGCAACAGACTTTCGCCCGCCTGAATCAGCGGCTCGTTCTCTGGTGTGACGATGCCTCGTAGTTTGCCGATGTTGTTGACCACCACGAACAGCGCGGCGAATCCAACCAGACCCGGCAACTGACCGAACAATTGTGTGAGTAATTCCATTTCGATTTCTCCTTATAGGAATGTGGACAAAAGCCACAACGCTAGCCCCAATAAAACCGGACTGCCGAACAGCGACACGCCGAACAGACCCAGGATGAACACGATCAACGCGGCGAGTCGGCAAATAAACGATCCGTTGATTTGCATTGTCTCATCACCTCCTCATCTCAAAATTCTCAACGCGAACGCAACGAATATCAGTCCCGCCATCGCCGCGCAGAATCCCAACACAATCTTCATCCTCCAGTCTGGCTCACTCCGAAACGCCAGCACCGATAGGAACCCCGCGAGAAACAGAACTACCATATAGAGCGTGGTCATGGATACGCCCCACCCACATGCCCGCCCTTCGGCTGTGTCGGTTGCACCGGCGGCGGTTGAGGCGGCGCGGAGGTTGCCGGGACTGAAGTAGGCGGAACAGACGTTGCTGGGACCGCGGTCGGCGGCTTGACCGTTGCCGGTATTGCTGTTGGCGGTTTTGCAGTCGGCGGAATCGCGGTCGCGGGAATCGGCGTTGGTGGGACTGGAGTCGGAGCTGCCAATTGAACTGTAGGCATTATGACGGAAGTCGGAACAATCGGTTCAGTTGGTTTGGCCAATTGAATCGTCGGAATCACACCTGACGTGGGAATCGCGAGCGCGGGAACAGTCGCGAGCGGCGCGCCAATCGAGAATGTAGAAGGTAACGTACTGCCTGCTGGTACGTTCGTCGCGAGAATCAGTGCCGTCGGTGTGATCGTCGCAGTTACCACCAAACGACTTACTGGCGTCCCAGTCCGTGGCGGCACAGTCAGCGTGGCAAGCGCGCGCGTGGGCGTGTCCACAAAGAAGATTGGCGCATGCTCCGTCGGATAAACTCCCGGCGTGCCAGGAACTATGACGTTGACCGGCGTACGCGTGGTCACAGCCGAGAACGGCAGAATGACCAGGAATACCATCGTCGCGATGCCCGCGCCGACCAGCGCGAACGCGGCATTAGTCGTCCACACATTGCGCCGCCGCTCGACGACAATCGTCACCGGAATACGCGCCAACAGCACGCGTCGCGCCCGCTGCCACTGATGCACCGCCAAGCCAATGCACAGGTAGACAATCACGAATGAGAGAGGTGTCAGAGCGATATCATTCATACTAAAGTTTCCAATAGATGTTTCCTATGTGGAGAGAATGAATAATGCCATGACCACATAGAAATGTCCAGGACGCTTCTTTGATTCCTCCAATCCACCGGTTGCCATCTTGTCTATGAAACAGGTATCGGAAGTAAACGGTCCTAATTACCGGATAAAGCAAGCGCCAGATATGCTGACCCACTTTCCAGGAAACTCTCTTTTTCCATCTCACAAAGCCAGACCGATCTTGATACGCGCGCGCCTCATCATTTACCATAATACACCCCAGTTCACTTTTCCAATTCCTGCAAACTTTTCGCCATTTGTCCGCGCGCGTCCGGGTCTGAAATGAGCATTGTCAGAATCACGGTCTGTTGCGTCAACAGCGCGGTCATGCGCTCGTGCTGGTCACCCAACCGATTCTGATTCTGCAACGACTGCTGCAATGCCGCGCTGACATTCTTCTCTATACCCATTTGCAATTCCCCGAACTCTTTGACAATCGTCACCGTTAGCGTATTAACCTCGCGCGTGAACAGGAACAACACAACCGCGAGCACAGGAATGCCCAGCGCGACGCCTTTATCGAGAATCGCGATTAAGAACGCATCCATATTTTACGACCGTTTGCCTTTGCGCGCAATAGTAGTCCTGGCATGATTGCGCTCACGAATCATCCGATCAAATTCCCCCAAGAGCCGCGCGTCGTAGTAACTTTTATCTTCCTGCATCTCCGCGAGCGCCTGAATCGCGGTGAACGCAGGCCGATAGGGTCGCTGTGCCGTCATCGCATCGAACGTGTCCGCAATGCGCACGATGCGCGCGCCGAGCGGAATCTGACCGTCGCGCAGTTTGTCCGGGTAGCCCGTGCCGTCCCAGTTCTCGTGATGATGAAGTAGAATCTCGAGTACCTCACGCTCATGCACCACCGGCGAAATTAGTTCGTAACCCATGATGGGATGCCGCTCGATCATCTCCCGTTCCGCGCGCGTGAGCGAACTAGGTTTATTAATCACGGAATCGGGAATGCCCAACTTGCCAATGTCGTGAATCAGCGCGCCCGCACAGAGAAATCGCAATTGAGCCTTCGGCAATCCGATCCGCTTTCCCAGCGCAACGGCCAAATTGGATACATGCTGACTATGTCCATGTAAGTAGTCGTCATGTATTTCCGTCATGTGACTCAAAACGGAGTAGAAACTCTCTGGAATCTTGCCGATGAGCTTGAGACGTGACTTCATTTACCTCTATGGCTTTTGCACCCAATGCACGTTGCCCCAGTCCTCTTTCCTCACGTAGACGATTCCCAGGTTATACACTTGCCCAACGTAAACTTCAGAGCCGACAAGGAACTCGAACTCATCCGACTGCGGATAACCCAAGCCATTCTTCTGCGCGAACTTGTAGAGCGCGCCATCCGTGTTAATGGGCATCCATGATCTTGCTTTAGCCTCGCGAATTGTTGCTTGCTCGACCGTCTCACCTGGAACTGGCTGTGCGGGCGGCGAGATGTAGACGAATTGGATGTAATACGATACGTGGTAATTGACCGGCAAGCCAATGCCTAGAACCTTGTCGCTCGGAATTCCCTTGTGCTCGACCCAGGTGAAGTACGGACCGCGCTCGCGTCCGGGACGCGAGCCATCCGGGAAAAACGTCGCGTTGCTGCCCTGAACGAATCGGATCGCGCCGCCTTCACGCGACGGCAGCCAATCCACAATATCTACAGTCCCATCGGATAGCATCGTGTCGAAATGAATCAGGCGACCCATCTGCGGAATGCCTCGTTCGTCAATGATGCCAACGTAAACCTGAACGTCATTCTTCCCTTCAGTCGGATCGAGACCGCGCACATAACGAACTTTGTAGCCATACGCGAAGCCACTGTCCACAATTTTGATCCAGGTTGCGCGCGGGTCGATTTCCACATTCATTTCATTCATCCCCTCATCTCAATATTCATACTCCAGCTCGAAAAATGCGCGCTTCCCACTTGCCGCTGCCCACCCATTTAGAGCTGCGTCTGTGTTCAAAGTGATGGTCGTCGAATTGGTTAGAATTGTTACGACACCGGGAACGGTTGAGCCGGTTCCGTTATTGAGATACCTGGCAATGATTTGCCTCGCGGCATAGTCAGCCCGGTTCGATGAAACCACCGGCGCAGTACAAGTAAAATTCGTAGAGTTGCTAGTACCACTAGTATTCTCTGAGTAATGGACATGGCAAATCTTTCCAATCACCCAGAAACGGTATTCGACGTTCGTCGGCTGGACACTAAAGCCCTGCGGATTCGCCGCAAAGTTGAACCAGCCCGGATAATCCGGAGGATCACAGTATGAAAATTGTATTGCAGTAATCGCCGCATTATCAACGACATAATCCGTATTGACAAAAACCGTAACGGTTGTGTTTCCACCTCCAAAAGTGGAATCGGTCGCACTGACGAAATATTTCGTGCCGGAGTTCGTGCATTTGATGCGCGTCCCTTTTCTGATGTATGCAGTGAAATCACCGACGACAGTGAACGTAGAAGCACTTGCATAGGTTCCAGTTCCCACGCCCAAGTTACGCCATGCCGGGACAGCAGAATCCTGCGTATGCAGAACATCTAAGATTCGCTTCAGCCGTTCAATCTCGCGCCACAATTCCTGTTCAGACTGCATTAAGACTCACTCCGCAAATTAATGTCTACACGCTCGACACTTCCAACGACTGTCACCACGATGGCATCGATTCGACAATCCACGGTCTCACCCAGGTAAACCGCCGTGATGTAATCCCCAAAGTTAAAATCGCGTCCGTAAACTTTCGTCGCATCGACCCATTTTGCGGAGAATAGATTGCGCGGCCGCCCCTCACGCAACGCCGCTTCTGCTGCGTCTTGCACCTGCGCGCTGGTCGTCACGTTGCGCGCGTCGGCGAAAACCTCACGGCGATTGAACGGCGATGCGCCGATGCGTCCGGTGTCGCTCGCGACCTGGATATCGCGTAAGGTATTCTCACCCTGGCCGCCAGCGTAAACGTAGGTCGTCTCTTGCCGCCAATCCGTGTAACGCGATACGTCCGCCAAGTCCCCGAATTCTAACGAGAAAATGACCGCGCCCGCTGCGCCGGATGGATAGCGGTGATCCAGTCCCCATTGCTGCAAGTTTGTTCTGAATTCACATTCCCAACCTTGATTCAGCGGCACGATCCCGAAGTAAACGGAACCCGATTCGCTTGTCTCGTGGCTTGCGTCCGAGATTTCCTGTAGAACGAGTAGGACATTGCGATACGCGAACGCTTTGCTGATGGAATTTCCCAACCCCACATCGGCCTGCACCGTCAACCCTCGCGACGAAAGATCACGCGAGGTATCACCGTTCAGATCCGTCGCGCCCGAGCCAATGTTTTGCCGTACGATCGCTTTCATCATGTCGTCGGCCTGGTCGGTCTTGTCTGCCTGCGCGCTCCCGGCGAAATAGGCCACGATGCGCGAATCCAGCAAATAGTTCAAATCCATGCCCGACATGACGAAATAGACCTGGTCATTTTCCGCTTTCTTTTCGACGTATCGCACGAATCCAACGAAATCGATGGCGCGTACGCCGTTCGCCGGCTTGCGCCAAATCACGATGCGTGTGTCCTGTTCAATCACCGTCTCGAATTCGAGCGTTATTCCCGGCAGGAAAGGCACCAGAGGTACAATCTTAAGCGCGTTGACTGGAACTTTGAGGGTGAACGCGCCTACGGCGTTGACCACTTTGGTATAGGACAGTTCCGCAAACTGTTCGATGAAGGCAATCGTCAGCCCGTTCGCCGGATGCAGAAACCAGATGGAAAATTCCGCGCCCACTCACATTCCCTCGTCGATGCTCAAGTACGCGTCGCGCCATTCTACTTTCGCGGTCGCGAAGAAAACCACGATATCGGAATCGGCGGCAACGCGCGCGTCCACGGTGATTGTCCCGCCGAGCCCGCTCGCGTTATCCGGCAGAACGGTTTTCGCCCCGTTGGTGTTGTAGCTGGCGGTGTATCCGACGCGATGCGTGCGCGCGGAATCGTCGTAGAGGTTCACGCTGTAGAATCCGCCGCCTTGGTCGATGATGTTCGCGTACATTCTTCCGCCGGCGTCAGTGTTGGATGGCGTGATGCCGGTGATGCTCGACCAGCCGCTCAACTGGTTGTTGTTATCATTCGTTTCCGTTGGCGTCGTGCCAGTCATCATGAGCGCGACTGTGTTCAGCCCATCCGCCGCGATGGGGTCAGGTTCCAGCGCCCACGTCGAAAAATCGGAACTGGGAATGAGCGGCGTGTAGGGGAACAGGTTGCCGCGCCAGTCACTCACGATGGACTTGTTACCGGCGGTCAGGTCGATGGTGACGGTCTCGCCGGCATTGATGTAGAGGTTGAACGTCATTGTTTTCGCGCTGTCCGTGTTCTCGATCCATTGCAATGTGCCAGGGCCGGTGAGGGTGAAAATAGGAAAGGACTCAAAATCACCATCAATGTCAATCCCAGTGGATGTTGGGCTTGATACAACTGCTGTCCCGGTGGTGTCAAAGCCCACGTAAAGATTCGCACCGAATAATCCGATAGCATAAACAAGCGGAGTACCCGGAAAATCAATATCCAACTGAGCCCAACTTGTTCCATTCCACACGGCAACACGGTCAGCCAGCGAAAGTCCTCCTGCAGAAGTGAAGAGTCCACCGGCATACAATAGTCCATCCGAAGAAACAGCCAGAGACCAACAAGCTGCGTTGACACCGGAGCCGAGAGGTGTCCAAACAACACCATTCCATTTCGCTATATTGTTGGCAGAAACACCGCCGATTGTTGCAAAGATTCCACTTGCGTAAATGGTTCCATCTGGATGCTCTGCAAACTTATAGACATCAACTGCATTTGTATTACCGACGCTAGCCCAAGTTGTCCCATTCCAAGAGGCAAGTCCATCCGTGTTGGCAACGCCGCCCATCGAGGTAAAATCTCCACCAGCATAAAGCGTTCCACTTTTTGCTATAAGAATTGCTCTCACGGCATTGTCCGCCCCGCCGGTTCCTAGAGCCGACCACGCACTGCCGTTCCAGCGAGCAATTCGGTTTGCCCCCACGCCGCCAATTGTGGTAAACGTTCCCCCGGCGTAAATGTCCCCCGTAGTTGGATGAACAGCCAGCGCGCGTGTCGAGCCATTCGGAGCAGTGCCAGTTGTATTCCAAGCTGCTCCATCCCAATAGTCCAAGCGATTGGTTAATCCCCCGGCATAAACTTTTCCATCTGGCCCGATTGCAATTGTAAGTACATTTGTTGCAAACCCCGCCGCTAAAGCCGACCACGTACTACCATCCCATTTCGCAATTCTATTTGCTGCTACGCCACCGATACTTGTAAATGCACCACCTACATATACATCGCCATTCGGAGCAATCGCCATAGTATAAATATCACCATTTGCCCCGCCGCCCATCGAATTCCATAGTCCGTTGATCTTCCCGGCGATATATGCCACGCTCAGGTTCTGATACGTGGCCAGGTTGGCGGATTGATCCGCGGCTCCATACCACAGCGGATCGTACGCCACGAGCCGCACGACCGCGTTCTGTTTCGTCTCTTCCGTCCCCACGTCCTGGGTCGTCGTGGACAACAGAAATACGTTCAACTCGCGAACCCGTTCGTTGAAAATAAAGCGAAATACGGACGGCGCGGGCGGATCATCCAGCGTCCGATTCCAACGCAATGCCTTCCACAAGCGCGCCCGCAACTCGTGCAACTCCGTGCGCGTTTTCGCGTTCAGTACGCCCGTGATCGTCACCACGCGCGGCTGAATCGAAATACTCTGCAAGAGTGCGCCAGGTTGCCGATACAAAACCTGGGTCTGATGCTGAATCGGCGGCAGTTCCCCACCATCGAAGAACCCGATGTCTACCGCATAATTCGGCGGCGCGAACTCGAACGTCCAACCATCCGGCGTAACGATCTCATAGCGTGGATTGTGAACGGTCGGGTTAGGCATGGTTCCACTTCCCGCCATAAAGATAAGTGGGATGAAAACGATCCAGTGCATAAATCCACCTCATGCTATCCCCCACCCTGCGCGAGCGACTTCATAATCCCGAAATCGGAAATTAACGTCGAGGTCGGCGCGAGCGAACTGATATTCAGGTTGTAATAATTGTTGGTGATCGCGCTGGAATTGACGAACGAACTCCCAGCACCCGCTCCCGCAAATGCCGGCATGAGTTGCGACGGGAAAAGCCCACCGCCGGGGAGATAGTTTTTCCACGGGTTCAAGTCCTGCAAACCAAGCGGTCGCAATACGCTGTCCAGTGCATATGCCAGAATCGTACCGAACGCGTTCACCACCGCCTGGAGCGGCGCGATGATCAAACGATCTGCTAGTGCCTGCAAGATGCCAACCGCTGTGTTGTAAACCTGCAACAGGAAATAGCCAACGTCTCTGGCCGCGTTCATTGCGTTGCCGATCACGAACCCAATGGCATCGCGGATATTGTTCGGTGACAGAAACGCGAACTGCGCGGCAATTTGGTCACGAATCCCAGTGACTAGATTAATGATGGCGTTCATCACCGCACCGCCAACGTTCAGCGCGTTGTTGAGCGCAGTCGTGATGGCGTTGACAATGCTTGTGCCGACCGCCGACCAATTCAAATTTTGGATTGCGGCAATCGCGTTGTTGAACGGCGCGAGCAGCGTGTTGAGGATACTTGTGGCTTGATTGGAGATCGCGGTCAGGATCGCGATTAGTCCAGCGACGACAGTATTCCGCAAAATGTCCCATGCGCCGCTGAAGATGAGTTGAATGCCTGACCAAATGCCACTCATCATCTCCTGCCAGTCCGCGCCGGCTGCTTCCATATCTCCGCTCAATATATCCAGCGCGACCTTGACGATGCCTTTAATCGCCGACCACGCCACGGTAAATATCCCCTCGATTTGCTTCCACGCGCCACCGATGATTTTCTCGATTTCCTCGTGATGGTCTTCAATGAATTTCTGAATCGTGGTGACGATGGGCTTGATGATCTTATCCCATATGAAATCCCAGGTCTGCTGAATCTTCGTTTTGATATTATCCCACGCCTTCGCGAGTTTCGGCTGAACCTCGTCTCGGAATTTGTCCAATTCCTTGAAAATCTTGATGAGGATCGGCGCGATGATTTTCCATGCATCCTCAATGAACTTGGAAATTTGCTTCCAGGTCTTCGCCGCGTCCGCCTGGGTCTTTTTCTGCGTATCGATGAGACCGAACAGGAATTCACCTAACTTTTCCAGAATCGGCTTGATAATCTTCCACGCGTCGGAAATCGCCTTCGAGATTTTCGGCCAGTTCTCCTGCACTAACTTAATGATATCGCGAATGAATGGTATCAAGTTTTTCTGAATCCATCGACCCATATCAATAAGCGCAGGTAGCGCTTCTTCGATAATCCACTTGCCGATATCGCGTAGAGCCTGATTCAACGCGGGCGCATGTTCCTTAACCCAGGTTGAAAATGCCGGCAGAATGTCCTTCGTGATCACGGTTGTCAAATCTTTCAGGATCAGCAGAATCGCTATGCCGATTTGATTCCAAATGCCCTCTAAACTCGCGCTTAAATCTCGTTGCGCGATTTGCAAATCAATCGCCGCTTTGACCTGTTCATCAGTTAGCTTCAATCCCTTTTCATCAACGATTTGCAAAGCTTGTTTGATATCTATGTCTTGATTTAAGAAATCATGGAACTTACCACCCGATTTGCCAAATAATTCCATTTCGAGTGCGCTTTTTGCTGTTCCATCCTTCATTTGTTTAAGCGAGGACTGAATCTCTGGCAGAACTTGCTCAAAGGTTTTCAGATTCCCTTTAGTGTCAAAAGCACTGATTCCTAGTTTCTTCAGGGACTGTTCAAAGGGAGTCAACTCTTTTTTGCCAGTTTTCAGACGGTCATTAGCGGCATCCAGTCCGCGAATAAAAAAACCGAATCCCGATGAACCTTCTTCAACGGTCAAGCCAACCCGCTTCATCAGGAACGCCCAACCGCCGGCTTGCTCCGCGTTCAAGCCAAATTTATCTCCAAGCGAATCTAAATCATTCGCAATAGAATTTGTTACATCCAAGCCAGTCTTTGCAGCAAGAGCAAAGCCAGCAACCGCCGCTGCCGCCGCCGTGATTCCAACCGTTAGCGCGCCCGCCGCAATCGTCGCGACGGTTGACAGACCTGAGCCCAGCGCGGTGGAGGCGCGCTCCATTACTGACATACCCGTCGCGCCTTCCTGGGTTTTGCCGGTCGCCTGGTCAACCCCGCGTATATACGCCGCGAGTCCGCGTTGGAAATCCGCGTCCCGTAGGACAGCCTCTAAACCTATCTGTTCGGTTGCCAATTTACCGTTTACCCTTCAGATTACTTTTTCTCAATTCATCCTCGGCTTGCTGCGCGTCCCAGGATTCCATCCGCTGCCGCGTACGCCGCGCTTGGATGGCGTACGCTTTATCCTCTGGATTCCATTGGTCGAACTCACTCAACGGTATTCCCAGTTCGTTGGCGAGACTGGCTTGCTCGAACCGTGCCGATGCTTTCCACTTGCTCAACCGCAACGGCAGTTTCTTTATTTCCATCCCGCCCCAGTGAACGTCGAAACGATGCCTCTACTTGGTCGAGCAAGTCCTCCGGCACGCCCGAGACGCGCATCACCCCGACCACCATCGCCTGGTAATCCGCCACGCTTCCCAGCACCTCGGTTTGCAAATAGTGCATTCGTTTTTCCATTGGGTCTTGGGGGATTGCGATGCCAGCGAATTCCTGCTGCTTTTCCCAATCCGTATCGCTCGGCAACTCGACCGAAATCCCGCGCAACAAAATCAGGCGCATCAAACTACGCTGCGATTCGTCGTTCCAAGTTGTAAGTTTCGTTTGGAATTCTGACCACGCCGCGCGGTCCGCCTCCGTTTCCAGCGTCGTCCCGTCGTGCGCGTGGATTTCGGAATTGCCCGCGAGGGATTTCACTTCGTAGGTTGGCGGTAGGGGCTTTTTCGCGTTGAGCGAGGACTGCAACGCGTCGATCAGGGTCGCGATGCCGTTGAACGTCACTTTGACGCCGCGACTCGTGGTATATGTCCCCGACCCGTTCGTACCGAAAAGGTCTGACATGATTTTGCTCTCCTATTGAATTCCTGCCGAGAGGGACACGCCCGGAGAGCAACCAGCGCGCCCCCTCGGACAGGCTCACAAACTTTATCCCGAAACGCGAATCACAACGCGAATCTCGGATTACCCCGAAACGCGGATTACGACGCCGGTTCCGCCTTGCACTTCGCCAACCGCGAACGCCGTATTCTCATCGATTGCTACAACCGCATTCAGACCCAGGTTCGTCGGGGTCGTGATGCGTTCCCAGGATATCCCGCCGTCGAGGGTGCGGTGAATCGTTCCCACCGGCGCGCTCGTGTTGTGGATCATAAACCCGACCAGTTCATTCTCCGGCGCAAAGTCCGCGTCGCGCACCGTGCCAGTGGTTCCCTGGCCGGTAAATATGACGCTCGTCCACGTATCGCCGCCGTCGAGTGATTTCCACAATCCATCGCCGCTCGCGCCGACGATCAGCATGTCCTTCGACAGCGTTTCGAGCGCGAAAAGATTGTCCGCGGATGATGGGGACGTAACCGCGCTCCAGTTATCGCCGCCGTCAATGGTCTTGATGATGGTGTCCGTATTGCCAACGGCGTAACCGTTTAGCACGTCGAAGAACGACACGGCGTTCAACGGACGCGCCAAGCTCGCCGTCAGTGCGCTAGCTTGCGAAGCCCAACTCGCGCCGCCGTCACTGGAAAAATACACGCGGCCGTGACTCGTCGCGAACCAGATGTGCGACTTGTCCAGCGCGAACAGCGCGGCGGAATGGGTCGCGCCTTCCCAGGCCGTTGCGCCGACCGTGACGGTCGTCCACGTCGCGGCGTCGTTATCCGAGTACGCGACTTGTGCATTCCCGGCCTTTTGACCGCTCGCCACTAACAGGCGATACGTATCCTTGTCCACCTGGAAACGCACCGCCGAGAGAATGTCGCCACCAGTAAACGGTGATGGCACCGCGCCGGTCGCGTTCGCCCAGGTCGAACCCTTGTCCGTGGTGAGCCACACGTCCGCATCGCTCGGCGGCGAAGCAACTCCGCCGTCTGTGACAATGAAGCCGTTGTCGTCGCGCTCGACCGTTGGACCGCAGTCGCCGGCGCACTCATCGAGCATGTCGAAAACGATGTCATTCAGCGCGCGCGTTTCCGCAATCGTCTGGCGCACCGCCGTGATCTCGCGAATCTCGTAAATGCCCCAGTAGGACAGGTCGAGTACGCGCAAAACCTTGTCATCCGTTTCCATCTTGACGAGGTTCTGACGATTGCGATTCGTCACACGGGCATGATGCGCGATAGTTCCCCGAACATAGTTCGGGAAAATCCCGGCTTTGCCGCAGTTGCGCGTCATGGCGTAGAGCGCAAACGTGCAATTCTTCAGACGGTCGATCACGTCCGATTCCGGGAACATCAGCGCGGTGATATTGCTCGTCGCGAGCGCGGGCGCGGCGCGCGTCGAGCCGATGATGCGGGCGAGCCCATCCGTGCCGCGACAGTAGATCGGCGTCTGGTCACCGACGGGCGCGGGCAAGTCTCCCAGGTCGGCGCATCCGAAATACTCTGGCGCGGCGTCCGGGGAGAGTTGCAGGAATAGACTGCCCTCTGAAGATTTCAATGGTTCCGACATCGTAGCCTCCTCTACTTGATTCTGTGTCCGCTTTTTTCAGCGGCGATGGATAGTGCCTTTTCGATCGCGCGTGTATAGCGCGGCTGCCACTTTTTTGCAATCACTCTGGTAAAGTTTCTCGCTTTCGTCCCAGGATGCCTGACCTCTTTCGCGAATACCGGGTTCTTACCGGGCGATCCAGAGGTAGATTGAATCACGCCGACCTGGGTCTTCGGCTTGCCACCCGTTTTGAAAAACAATTGCTTGCCGCGTTTCCTGGGCCGAATGATATGTTTGCGCGTACCCTTTTCAACGTAACCGAAAATCTCGTCAGTCGTTGTGACCGAGGTCTGAACCTCACCACCTCCCAATCTGACCTCGCTCTCGAATTTCGGTCGATGCTTCCACGTCTCAACCGTCTTGATGTAATCAAGCAGCACGTCGCGGCGAATTTGCTCTGCGGCGGCGCGCACCTCGTCGCGGAAAATAGATGACTTAAATTTCGTCTTCGGCATGATGGCTCTAACCGCAATCATGCCTTTTCAATCCAATGCCATGTGCCAATGTGATTGCGATCCTGATCATCAAATCCGCAATCCTCAATTGGCATTATGCCACCTTGAGGTGGGAATATACATAACGCCACACTCCCTTTACTATCCAAAACATCAACTACAATTGCTGCAAGATGTTTTATACCACGTCCATCATGGTAATTTTTGACATAATGAACCATTCGACCGACTGTTAATCCTTCCATAGAATTCCTTTCACGCGAATGCCATCCCGCGCTGGAGTCTCATCGCGTTGGCAAACCGCCACGCAATCCACGCGCCATCGGACAATCCGAAGTCACAGTTCAGCCGTTCACTGGTCAGCGTCCCCGGTATCACGCGGTCGCGCGTCCACGCGTCGTTGGCGAATCCGCATCCACACGGTGGATTCGGCATCTTGGAATGCGCGAGCCGCACGACGGCATCCTCGGCTTGCAAGGTCATCGGATTGAGACCAGCTTTATAGTTCAGTCTTACGAGAGTTGGATTTTCACAGTAGCATGTCAGACAATCGGCTGTCCATGCTTCGCCGGAGAACGTCGCTGGCAAAACGTCCAACGTCCCCACCTCGCGATTGACGATATATTCGCACGCCGTCACGGAATACTCACCGCACGTTCCGCAGCACCCCGCGCAATCGCAATCGCACGTCACGGTCTGGCGGTGCGGCCAAATCAAGCCCGCCTGAATCGATGGGTCATTGTAGACTCGTTTCACATCCACGGTCGCAGTGTAAATCGTCGCATCGTTGTAATCCCAACCGTCGCTCGGATTGTTGAAATTCTCCGGCTTAATGAGGCGACACCAGGGAATCTGGATCGTGACGTTGCCGCCCGAAATCGAAACGTCACTGGGAACGATTTCGCGATTGCTCCCCGCGTAGTAGACTCTGATTTCCGATTCATCCGTGACCGTCGTCGCAACCGTAACAGACGCTGGGTCAGCCGCGTAATTGACCGCCGTTGCGCTCGCGACGACCGACGTATTGCGAAATCCCACGTCAAGCAACTTGCCCCAGCGCGTGTGTACGGGGAACGAATAGTATTGCTGCTCGTCGGTGAACCAACGCGGGCAAAGCGGATAGCCCGTGACGCGTTCGATTTCCTCCTGCGCCTCGGCGAGATAGCGCGCGATGCGCTTGCGCTGGTTCTCCGTCCAAATCGGATTGCATCCATCCGCTGGCGTTCCGTCGTTCAAGCCCCAGAACTGATTCTCATCCAGTTCGAGAATTTCCGCATAACGCGGGAGCGATATGCACGCGCTGGGTAACGCGAGCGGAATAACCGTTGAGACCCCGCCGCCCGTTCCGCCCGAAATGTCCTGTTCGATGCGAAACGTATCGCCGTTGTAGACGAACTCGACCCAGTAGTTGTAGGTTAGCCCCTGCGCGGGATCGGTGAACGTGTACTCGTAGTTTCCGACAGAGATATTGGTCAACGCCTGACCCGCTGCGACCACGACCGCGAGGTTATCCGTACGGCGCACGCCATAGGTTGCCGTTGGATCACGCAACACGACCGAAGTCGCGTTCGTCAGAATCGCGCCAACTCGCAGAGTGAAATGGATTGCCGTTGTACTCACGAGGTATGAATCTCCGTGATTTCAGCATTGAGCGTCACAATCGTGCCCGGTATTTCCGACACAACCTGCCATTTGTAATCTGCCGGGTCTGCGCCCGCTGCCGTAATGTGGATTTGCAACTCACCTAGCGTGTTCGTATGCGCCGCCGTCAGAGCCAGTTTATACAATCCCTTCGCGTTGACCGCATCGATTTCCGTAACAGTCGGCGTGATCAGACCCGGCGCGGCTCCAGCTTTGCTGGCGTAGATGGTCAGCCCGCCGGCGAGTCCGGTTTTGCCGGTGATGTGATCGGTTGAATCAATGACGAGCACCGTAATATCGATTGCGGTAGATTGTTTGAGATACCCTTCCATTAGCTCGGACTCCGTGACCCCACACGCCTTTGCAATGTGCGCCGCATTAGAATCACCCCGGCACCAGTCGAGGTGAGAGTTACCGGATAGCCGGTCAGACCATACACACCATTTGCCAAATTGAGCGCACGCGAGGTCAATAGTGAGTTTGGTTGACCTACGAGTGCATAAACACCTGGCTCTACGTTGAGCGCGCGCTCGGCTATCAGTTGCGCAATCTTTCCATCCAGCGTATACATTCCCAGGTTCACCGCGAGGGTCCGCGCGATGAGCAATGCGGCGTTCTGCCCGGCGATAGTGTACGCGCCCGGCTCGGCGTTCATCGAGAATGCCCCAGGCGTCCCAATCGTGAATTCTGCCGCAAAGCCGGTGAGTCCATACGCGCCCAGGAGCGCGGCGAGTTGCTTGTCCTGCAACAACGTGGCAATCTTTCCATCCAGCACGTAACTCCCCGCGCTCGCGTTCGTCATTCGCGCGACGAGCAACTCAGCCAACTGCCCGGCGAGACTATATACACCTGGGTCTTCAGATAACAACCGATCCGCGAGCGTTCCCGCCGCCGCGCCAGAGTCTACGTATGACCCCGCCGCGAGGTTAGCCATGTAGGTGCGGAGGAAGGTCGCGTCCTGTCCGCTAATGACGAACGATCCCGCCGCAACGTTAAGGTTGTAACCCTTTGACAGCGTTGCCGCCTGTCCAGTCTTGGTATATGCACCCGCCGCGAGGTTGAGCAAACTTGCTTTCAACGTGGTCGCCGCCACGCCGCCGAGTGCGAAACTGCCCGCGGCAATGTTGAGCGTGTAACCCGTTGATGCCAGCGCGACAGAGAACGCAATCAGGGCTCGCTCTTTCACGGTCGGTGATCCGCCCGCCTTCTGCCAGTCGAAATTAATTGCCCGCGCCGCTCCACTCGTCAGCGAGCGCAACGACATTAGGTGAAAAATGCCAAAGTTCGTGTTGGAATTATTTACATTGTCCGGCGCATCATCACCGTAGTTCGGGTCGCTGACCAATCCGCCGCCATCGGGATTGATTTGCAGGCGCGACACCACGCTGTCGGTCGTGAGGGGAGCGACCAGCGCGTTCGCCAGGATAACCCAATTGCCCGTCGCGCTCGGATTAGGCGAGAGCGTCTCGACGGTCGTCCACGATGGCGATGTGGCAGGCGTTGATGTTCCAGCAGTGTACGCCGCCGCGCTTTGCGCGAACTTTGACAGGTTCAGCGCGAAAATCCGGGATGAGATAACCGACGTACTCGCCGCCGATTGCGTTTGCAACGTGAACGTGTGCGATGCGTTGGTTGGAACGAACGCAACCCAGTACCCCACTGAGAACTGGTCGTCGGTATCCTTTGACAATCGACTGTCTGCACCGTAGTAAGTCGGACCGACTGAGTCCTCGATACGCAGAGAATGCGCCACACTCGCTGCACCGACGACGCTGACCGCGTGGCCGATGAGCAGCCAGCGATCCGACCCATTCGCCGTAAGTGTGACCGTCGCACGATTGGTGTAAGTCGCCGCATCAGCACCGTCTGTGGTGATTTCATTCCACTTAAAATCCGTGTTCTCAACGAAGTCATCGCTCAGCTTGATGGCGATGATGCGCGAGAACTGGTGCGTCATTACATTTGTGCCGTCTGAATTGTTAAACTGCAACTTCACCAATTCGGTCGTGCCGGGCTGCGTGAAGCGGTAGAGATATAATTGCGTCAACCGTACGTCCGTTGCCGTCATTTCCGTTGCCGAGACCGCATCGGTAAATTCGGTCGGTGTCGTGCCATGCACCAAGCGCGTGCCCGCCAACTGGGTTGATGTGCCTTTCATACTGATTATGGCAACGATGAGATATTCCTTGTTCGCGGTGAAACTACCCGCCGCGATGGTCGCGCCATCAACCCAGGTCGCGCTATTCGCTGTGTTCTCGGTTACGTTGACATTATCAAGGACTTGAGCATCAGCCATCTAAACTGATGGACCTAATCCGGTGATTTCCGTTTTGAGCGGAATCGGGTCAATGAGCATTTCGTAATGCTTGCGTTGGCAGACCTGGCATTGCCGCACGGTCATCGTTGCACCTTGCACCTTGTCTTCACGCTGCTCGATCACCGCGAGGTTATCGGGATTCTTGCAACACTCATTGACTTCGCTCATTTCCATCTCCCTTTATGCCAGGGTGAAGATCGTCCCAGGATTCGTATTGTTGAACTTGGCGGTAAATGTCTCGCCGTTATTGAGCGTGACCGTCGAGCCGTAGTCCCACCACGCGATCACTGGCCGTGTGCCCGCCGCGCCAGCGGTGATATTGTAGAGAACTACATAGCGGAAATTTGCCATCGCCGCCGGTCCCGCGGTCCACACCACCTGATTTGCGGCGAGCGTATACGTGCCGCCAGATTGCGAGTTGGTCGTGATGGTTACGCTCTCGCCATCTTCAGTATAGCCGTTGCCGGACGCAATTTCATTAATGTTGGAAGTGGCGATTAACTGATTAGGTGATGGAGTCGTATTCACATCGGCATCAGCGGCGTTGGGCGGTGTGGGTGCGCCGGGAACGAACAGCGACAGTTTGAGTGTATTGGTTGAGAGGTTGTGTACGCCATTCGCCAAATCCTCGACGAACTGGTTAAATTTATTGTAGGTTGCCATTGGTGATTACTCCTTCTCTAACTTTTGCAGTAGAGTCTGTGCGCCGGCGATTGCAAGCCACCATTCCCAATGATTGATAATAACTGCGCCCAGCAAAGCCAGCCAAAATCCGATGCACAACGGACATTGGACTCCGCGCGCGACCCAGTGCGATTGCTCGAAATGCGCGAACTTGCCAATGACCCAACCGCGCGATCGCGCAAACACGTCGAACAATCCGTCTTCGAGCGCGATCATTCGCGCCACGCGATACACCGCGAGCGCGGCGATGATGAACTCTATCACGCCGCAACCTTTTTTCGCGCGCGTATCGCCGTGACTTTTTCCTTGACGATCTCAGGCGGCGGAGTCGGCGCGAGCGGAACTGGCATCACCGGCGGAGCGACCTGCACCCGCCGCCACATCCCAGTCGATTCGAGAATCGTCACATCCTCCGGCAGCGCGTCCACGAATTTGAACTCGGCCATCAGTCCACCAGAATATGGATGTTTATTGGCGTAATACGTTACGGGCGCGGCGCGCGTGCCGATGAACTGCATCCGCACAAAACCATTTTTCTGTGCCTGGGACGCGGACACGCTCGCGCTCACCGCCTGGATCGAATTGCGCGCCTTGACGTTTCCGCCACAACAGGGAGTCATAGCCTTCTTTCCTCCGATGAAATCCTGATAACGGGACTTTATTTCCTTGACCAGTTCCGCGTGGCTCGGGCGCGCCTTGATGCTCCGCCGCCCGGCGAAATGACGATAGGTGACGAGAATTCGGTTGAGCGGCGTACCGCAGAATCCCTGCGTACCACAGCGCAAAAAGAAATCCCAATCCTCGAAGCCGATCATGGTCTCGTCGAACTGAATCGCGCGTGCGTCTTCTGTTGCAATCAGCACGCTGACGATGTGCTGCCCGCGCTTGAACCACGCGTGCGCGTCGTACTCCGGCGCGTCGAAATCCTGGGTCGTGCCGTCGGGCTTGACAACGTGCCAACCCGAGTAAACGTAACTCGTTTTGTTCTTGGCATATTCGGCGAGCATCAGCGTCAGCGCATCTGGATTGAGAATATCATCCGCATCGAGGAAAAAGACGAACGGCGCGCGAGCATATTTCAATCCGAGGTTACGCGCGCCGCCTGCGCCCAATTTCTTCGGCGCGGCAACGATGCGCGCGTACGGCGCGCCGGGGATTCGCTCGACCTCCTCACCGCTATCATTGACCACAATCGCTTCCCAATTCTGGAACGTCTGTGCGACGAGCGAATCGAGCGCATCAATCACGTAACGTGTGTGACCTTCGCCGAGCGGAATAATAACCGAAATCAGAGGATTCTCGCGATGGTAGACCTTCGGGCTTTCGACGGGCGCGGCGAACGGGATTGCGATATTACTGGGAATCCCCAACTGATTCGCGCGCAGTCGTTGCATCCCATCTTGGGCATTGTGCGCAGTCGCCCAGGGGAAATCCGCCGTCCAATCACCGTCAATATCTGGATAGGTTTTTCGCTCTGTTGCGCTCTTACCATCTGCGCGGAATCGCCATAGAATCGTTGTCTCTTCCGTGACTTTCATCGCGCGAAATCCGAACGAGGTCGCGCGACACCATAACTCCGAATCTTCGGCGCGCCACATCCGCTCGCGGTAGCCGCCGACCTGGGTCAGAACCTCACGACGTAGCATCGCGGCGTAGTGTAGCTGATTCAGGTGCGCCATTTGCGCGAGATAGTTGAAATGAACTGGGAAGGGATTCTTTTGCCGCGTCTGTCCATCCTCGGAAATCAGGTCGAGCGAGCCGTAGGCGATGTGCAAATTCGGATCGCGGTCGAGCGCGTCGGTCAAGAGCCTGAGCGCGTCGAGCGGTAACTGGTCGTCCGCATCGAGGTGGATGATGTATTTGCCGTTCGAGTTAGCGAATCCATAGTTGCGTGCGCGCGAGAGTTTCAGATTTTCGTCAGAGCGCAAGGAAATAAATCGTTTGTCCTTCCGCGCCCATTCCTTCGCAACCTTCGGCGTCTCATCCGCGCTCGCATCGTCCACCATGAGACATTCCCAATCCGTGAACGATTGCGCCGCAACGGAAGTCAGTGCATCCGGGAGATATTTGGCGAGGTTGTGGCAAGTGACGATAATCGAGACCTGGGGCTTAACGCGAAATCCGCGTAGAACCTCGGCATAGAGCATCGCGTACTGCTCGATCTTATCGCGCCACTGCCAGCGCGCTTCTACGTCCGCGCGCGCGTTCTCGGATAGCCGCTTGCGCTCGGCGAAACATTTGCGAACGCAATCCGCCAGCGCGTCGTAGTCTCCATAGTCCGCGAGATAGCCGGTCTCACCCTCGCGAATGATTTCGCGCTGACCGCCGTACCGCCAACCAGCAACAGGAACGCCGCTGGCTAATGCCTCCAGCGTGCCGATGCCGAACGTTTCCCGCGCGGTCGCGAGATAAACGCCGGCGTTTTGGACGTAAGGTTTCATTTGCGAGTACGGCAAGCGTCCGATGGTCTTGACGTTCGCGAAGGACTTGTTGCCGAGCGTCGAAAAGAACTGCACATCGGTCGTTCTCTCCGCGAGGTGAAACATCTCGTTCGGATCGCTCACCGCATCGTAACGCGGTTTGTTCCATAGAACGTAGCCGCCGTGATCCTGGGTCGGCTGCCACTCGGAAACCTCGACGCCGTGATGGATCGTTCGCACATCCTTGAGAATCCCACGGGAATACGCTAGTCTGACCCATTCGCTCGGCACGGTCACAGCGTCCGCGCAGACCAGCGTATCGATAACGTGCCGATTCCAATTCTCTTCGCTGTTCCACCACTTGTAATCCGACCAGTACATCCCGTGTGAGTGGGAAACGAACGGCGCGCCGGGTTTCAGCGGTCGCAATGTGCCATGTCCCGCCGTAATCTCGGCCTGCGCGATATCATCGACCAGCTCGACTCCAAACTCCAACAGGTATCTCTGCTGCGCCTCGACCACACGGCGGATTCCGCCATCGCCCGTGTCCTCTTTCGTGAAATGCGGTTCGAGAAAAAGTTTCACAGTCTGATTGCCTCACAGCCGATTACTGGATAGTCATGCTGAACAATTTCCCTGAATTCAATTCCGTTCCAGCCCTGCCCCAACAATTCAATGAAACTCTCACGCGTGAAACCATTCAGGTGTGGATTGCGCTCGCTCCCGTAGATATAGCGCATACATTTTACTGAATCGCTTTGGGCAAATTGTCTCACAGTCATTTCGATGTCCGGGAAATCAATCAGTAATCTCCCGCCTGGAACTAGAACTCGTCTGGCTTCCGAGACAATTCGCCGCGCGGTTTCTGGTGTAAAATGCTCGATGGCCTGAATCATCACGATTTCTTCTACATCCAGCCACGGCCATGGAAACCGAGTTACGTCAACTTGTTCATCAATGAAATTTGTTTTCGGAAATCCGATAATGCGGTTCTGGTAATAGTGTGCCAAGTCAGTCGGATAATAATCTATGACGTTGCCATTCACGATACAGCCCACTCGATCTACATTGACGTAACCGAGTAGGTATACATCACCGCAACATAGATGCAGTTTCATAATCGCGAGCGAGCGACTTTCGTCAGTTCATCCGTGCGCCAGATTCCGAAATGCCAGATCGGTTCGCGAAACTCGCCGGCGTCTTGACCGAAACGCATCGGTACGGCAATCGTTGGACCGTCCTTCATCCGAAATCGCTCACCTGCAATCATCTCCGCGTGTCCCAACTCATTCGCGCGCGCCGGTTTTTCCAAGTCTCCATACGTATCCCAGAATCGCCGATGATACAGATGAAATCCGACGCTACAAATGTAGGAATCCTTGCTGCGGGCTTTGTCGATACGCCACCAATGCATCCCGTCACATTTTACCAAGTCCGCGCTCGTTTCTGGGTCTTCTCCCAAGCTTCCCCAGAATGCCAACCGCGAGAATCGCACGCATCCTATTTCGGGATGGGTCAGTAGCAAATCTACATCGGGTGTAATGTCGAATGGAAAACGCGGACACATATCATCGACCGCCATAACCCAGATTTCGCCACCATGATGCGCGCAGGAATTTATCATCCAGGACGGATTGCCCACGGTCTCAATCGTCAATTCCTGCCCGTCCGCAATCTTCTGAAAATACTGAAAGTCGTTCGGATTGCTTCCACCATCCGCGATGTGGAATTTCACCTTGCCCGCATACTGAATTTGTTTGCACGCGCTCAGCGTCATGGCAGCATACCAGGGACGGCGGCAGGTCAGAATGCAAATCGTCAAGTCAGGATAGATCATACCTCGCGCCGAAAAATCTGCAAATTCTTTTCGAGCCAATGGGTCGCCATGTGCGTATGTGTCCACATCTCGACCAGTCTCAGCGTTTCCGCCTGCGCGTACCGCAGACCGCGTGATAACATTCGCTCGCGCCAGTATTCCGGCTCCTGGCAGTTGTAGTGATTGTATCCGACCTGGCCAGGAATCGCGGCGGTGAGAATGAGCCTCCCACCTAACTTGACGTGCTTCGCCAGCGTATCGCAAAACACGTTCGCGAACTCGGGTTGAATGTGTTCCGCAACTTCAATCGATGTAACCAAATCGAACTGCCAACCCCAATCGAACGGATAGCTCAAATCGTGTTGACGAATCCATTCCGAATCGTTCGGCAACAGGTCGACCCCGTGCGCCTTGATGCCGAGCTGCCGTGCGAGCCTGACCATCGCGCCTGTCCCACAACCCACGTCGAGGTAGGAAACTGGCTCGCCGAACGCGGCGAACACCGCCATAATCGCGAGGCGGTTGCCGCCATCGAATTCCTTCAGACCCTCAAGCCAGGTCTGTTGCTCTAGCGTAGTTTCCAACATGCCATTCCCAGGTATGCCTCAATCCATTTTCGAGGCGCGTTAGCGGCTGCCAACCGGTGCGCTGGATGCGATGCGTTTCGAGGACGCTGTGCTGTGCTTCGCCGACCTTACTTGCGCGATGCAGAAACTCATTCGGCTTGCCCGCGATCTGCGCCAATATCTCGCACACTCGATTGACGCTCGTTCCCTTCCCAGTCCCGCAATTGAATGTTCCGTGCATCTTCAATCCACCGACATTTAAGTTTGCCCGTGCGATGTCTTTGACGAAGATGAAATCGCGCGTCTGTTCGCCATCGCCATTGATGGCAAAGTCTGACTCCTCACCGTTCAGGAACCGGATACAGTGAGGAATGAGTTGGTTCTCGCCAACCGGGGCTTGGCGCGGACCGTAGACATTGCCATAACGCAGGATGGTATAGCTGACTCCGGAATTCTTGATGTACATTTCTGCGGCTAGTTTCGCGATGCCGTAAGGCAGGTTCGGTCGATAGTCTCCATCGTCCTCGAAGAAAGGCGGGCGAGCATCTGGTGCATAGACCGCGCTGGTTGAGGCGAAGACCAAGTGCGCGCCGAGTTTCTTCGCCAGCATGATCATTCGCAGAGTTCCCAGGATATTGACTTCCGCATCGAACTCCGGGTCGTCGATGCTCCTACGCAGGCTAGGTTGCGCGGCTTGATGGAAGATGATGTCGATCTGGTGATCGCGCGCAAGGGTCGGCACATCTATCTCATCCAGAATTGAGGCACAGTAGAACTGTGTCGCGGCGGGAACGTTCTCGCGATAACCGTTGGATAGATCGTCGACGACGATAACCTTATGCCCCGCGCGCAAAAGCTCATCCGCGATGTGCGAGCCGATAAAGCCCGCGCCGCCTGTGACCAGTGTATTCATTTGCTCTCCGATCCTGGGATGGTAACAGAACCCATCCCAGGATGACAAACTCAAAACCGTTACGCTTGCGGACTGTAGTAACTCGGAGGCGTCTGCGGACTGTAGCCACCGCCATCCACATAGTACGTTCCGCTCGGATCCCAGTCGCGCTCATGGACAACCGGCGTATAGCGGATGCTGGTCAGCCGACCCGCGATCATCGGCGTGAGCAACAACAAACGCGGCTCGGTTTTCGCCATGAGTTGGACGCACCAGTTGTTCGGTGGTTTACGATGCCATGCGAAGCGACCGCCGTCTGACACGTCGAAGAACCCGCCGGGTGCGAACGCCTGCGCCGCCGCTTGGAAACCGTTCGGCGAGGAGTAATCAAAATACTCCAAGTACGTTACCGGCGTGTTTCCCAAAACCTTCAGCGGCACGACGTAGATTTGCGAGGAGTAAACGCCCGCGCCGACGTTGGTCTCAGCAATCGCATCATCCTGAACTACGGGAACTTTCTCGCCGTCAATTAGGAGGTACGATCCCGCGCGCATCTGGTCGCGCAGGTTGACCGAATCGGTCGCGTCCACAACCGACGTTCCGCCCGCGCTGTCCGTGCAGCGGTAGGTATAGTACGAACACGGCCAGCACTCGGTGATGAGGTAGAACAGCGTCGGGCGCATCGCGAGTGCCCAGGATGCTGGGGACAATCCCATCCGATCCGCGCGGTCTCTCAGCTCGCGCATCATCCACGTCAAGTCCTGCACCATTGTCGTGCAGGCCGTTCCGACGTTGAGGTTGCCGAAACTCTTAACGTAGGAATCCGCCGCCGGGCAAACAACACCGGTCACCGCGTCGCGATAACCACTGTTGATGAGAATGTCCAACCCGTAGAATTCCATGTAGCCGTTGTTGAGCGTGTTGTTGGTTGGATTCCCGGTGTAGATTTGCGGAGCAAAGTCGCGTGACCAAATCGTACCGAACTCGAACAGTCCCTTCGCGATGTCGTTCCCGACTGGATTCCCCATTCCTGGAATCGTCGGCACGTTTGGATTTCCCTCATCGAACGGATTGTTCATTAGTTGCAAGTCCAGGTGATCTCCGCGATCCTGGATTTTGCCGAACGCATCCAGTTCGAAGACGCGCGTCTGACGCGAGTATCGCCCGAATACGAACTGATGCATACACAGTTTCGACAAGCCCGCGTACGGCGGATCATCGCACGGTCCAACTGGCTCGCTGCCGGTCGAATCCGTGACGCCGGTGAAAATGCCGTAAAGCGGATTTACCGTGTTCGCGGATTTCGTCGGCAGGATAGATTGCAAGCCGCGAATCGGGAGAACCATCGCGGAGAAGATTGGCTTCTCCAACGCAAAGTGGGAGAACAATCCGCCGCGTCCGTGCCCCATGATCGCGTTGGGCGTCGCGGATGGCACATTGCGCTGCACGCTGCCGCCATTCGATTCCTGGATGAGCGCGCGGGCGAGTTGTTTATAATCAACGTCCATTGTCAAACCTCCTCAGATAGATGATGGCTCTCCGTGAGTTCTTTCACTTCGTAGGATTTTCGGGCTGACCCAAGACCATTTGATTGACGAAGGTCTCGAAGTAACTTTTCTTCGGGTCGTCGTGCGGTTTCTTGTTCGCGTCGCGTGTAACAGTTGACGCGGCTTGGCTCGCGCGGAACCCGCGCGGGGTCTCGCCTTCCAATTCCTTCAACCGCGCATCGACCGCGTTGATGGCCTGCTGAACGGTTTTCGATTCCTCGACCGCCGCGCCCATCTGCTTCGCCATGTCCGCGAGCATCGTTTGCATCTGCGCCATCTGCTCGACCATCGTTTTGATTTCCTCAGCGGACATGGCGCGCTTGACGATTTCCGCGATGAGTTTTTCTTCATCCACGTCGCGCGTCACCATATTCTGCGCGGCGCGGTTGGCGGTATCGGCGCGGTCTTTGAACGGTTCGGCATTATCCTTGCCAACCAGCTTGACGAGCGCCTCGTAAACTTCTTTTCTCATTCTCTTCACCTCCTGGGTTACGCCGATGGACGTGAGTAAGGAACTCGCTCGATCCACCGGCACAATCGAGATTTCGATATTTTCGCCTTTGGTGTAAACGGGAATCTTCACGCCGCGCGCCACTTCGATGAACGTAGGTTTCTCAAGTGGATCGAATCCAATCGAGGTCGCCCAATCCTGGGAATCCTTTTCGAGCGCGTCCATCGCGGCGCGGGCGAGGTCGGTCTCATCGAACGTTCCCGCCGCGAGGTAGAGCGCGTCGTCGCGCGCGAGATAATCCGCCTGACCGAAACGAATCAAATCGCCCTGATGGTAGAATCGCAGTTCGGGATATTCCTTCGTCTCCTCGGCGCGCGCGATGAACGAATCGAACAGCGCGCGCGAATCGATCTGACCATCGCGATTTAGCGCGGCGGTTGCGGCGATGGCAAGCCAACGCGCTTTGCCATCCTTCTGACGAATGACCGTTACGCTCCGCGATTCACTCGATGGGATGGGGATTTCGATTCTCTCTCCCAGCGTCACGGAATCATCCGCGCCGAGGGTCACGTTGACGCGCCAGATTCTGCCCTGACCCGAACAGAGCAGATACATTTCGCTGCCTTCGTGGTACAGGTCGATGGGGTCGAGCACGGTCTCTGGGTCACGTTCAGTGCCTGGAGGATAGAGAGTCCCGTAAATTTTATCTTGTAGGTCACTCATGGAAATAGCGCGCTCGGTTAGGTGTGGCTCGAATACTGCGCGGACTTGCTCGAATAGTTTTCGGAATGGATTCATTGCACCTCGCTGTTCTTTTTCATGCCACTCGCCCGCGTCGTTCTGCTCGTACTGTGTCTTGATGGCACTCCACGCAATCGCCATCGCGCAGGACTCGCGATCCTCGCGCTCGGCACACGTGCCGTCGTACGCCGAGTTGAACGCGGCGACGCCAATTTCAATCGCATGGTCCGGCAGTTTCTCGAACGCGGCCGGTGGTTCCGATACGGTGTATGGCATAGTTCCTCCAAAAACAAAAGACGCCGAGAGATCGTAACGCTCTCGGCGTCCTGGGCTTGCGCTATCAGCGCGTATTCAGTTCGCAGGTCAAAAGACTAAATTTGAGAATAGGTCAGTGCGGCCAAATCGAAAATCTTTTCCTCGCCGCGCACGCGCACCTGGAGCAATCCCCTTTTCGGGTCGAACATCGCGACGAGCTTACCACTGTCCAACTCCAGCCTAATCCAGTCCGGATGAGGACACCAATCCGAGGATATTATACTAGGATTCGGACTGGATGTAAAGAGTCTATCAGAGTAGGCGGCGTCCATCGTCACTCACGATACGACACTCACAATTGTAGCCGTTGCATTGCAAGGTCTCTGAACCTGGCTCGCGGGGAACGTAGCCACGCGAGATAAACCACTTGACCCGATGGCGCGCGCCGTTCAGTCCGTTGCACGTATCGCAATGCTCTTTCGTGCGTCCCAGTGTCCACGTCCCCGATGCGTTGGATTGTGCCGAGGCGCGCGCAAGGTTACCGAGCGTGTTGAGTGCTTCAACCCACAGTGTCACGCGCTCCGCGATGCTGGACTGCGCGGCTTTGTCCTTGCGCGCGTCAACTGTCGCGTTGGCAAAGTCGCGAACGTGTGTCACTTGTTCCGCGATCCAACCGGCGATAACCTCACGATCACCGACATCTATTTCATCCTCGTCAATTCCCATCGCGCGTAAACCTTCTACATAAACGCGCGGCGCGGTTTCGCGAATCAATGCCCGATGTGCACGCGCCATGTCCGTTGCATCCATTCGCCCTACGAGCGTATCGGCGATGAAACGATTCAGCCCGTCGCGATATTCGGATGTGACCTCGCGAATCGAGCGCGCTTGTGTAATTGCAACTGGCTCCGGCTCGGCGGATTCCTTTTCCTCATCGGTGAGCGATTCACTTGACGTTACATCCTCGGGAACGAACTCTTTCGGAATCATCTCCAAGTCCGCGAGGATTTGCTTCGCCTGACCCGAATTGAGAATCGCTTTTTCAACCAGACTACCAACCGCATCCGCATCCAGCTTGAATACGTCGGCCTGTTGTTTCTGGTCGCGCAGGTCTTTGCCGCTGAAGGCGAAGATGATCGTGTCCGCAACCATCCACTCGTTCGATTGGTGCGTGAACTGCTTGCGCCACGCGGCGAGATTCTTGCCCTTCGCTTTGTCCTCCAGGATTTGCGATTGCTCTCCGCTGCCTAACGGTCTACCGGTGAGCGGCTGCAAATCCTGCACGTCGAGACCGATGGCGTTCGCAGTCAATAGCGCGCAGTTGTTGAATTGCTTTTCGTATTCGAATCCGTCCGGCAATTCCGCGAAGTTGATCCTAGTATGCGTGATCGCAATGTCGCTCAACGTCGGCACAACCACCGCGCCCATGTATTGAATGTTCCCACGTCCGCGATTATCTTCCTTCGCGGATTCAATCGCGGTGCGGAGCTGCGGTTCGCTGACGCCGCCCACCATGTCTACCGCCAGCGGTCGCTCACCGGAAACTTTCTCGTAGATGTATCGCTCGATGGCTTCGAGTTTCTTGATTGCGCCGTGACCGCGTGAGGCCGCGCAGAGTCCGATGCCGTAATGCGTCGCGCTGGGACTTGGCATATCTGCGAGCATGACAATCTGATGCTGACGCAACTCATGTTCCGCGCCCTTGTCGTCGCGATAGTACGCGACGATCTCGGAATCGCCGGTGCGAGTGACGCGCAGGGAATCGAGATGCACGAGACCTAGGATACGCGAGCCACCGCCCTTCGACGCTCTGACAATCTCTATAAACGCGCCGTTATCGGTGTGAAGAAAATCTTGGAGATGTTTAGATAACTCATCGGTGAGAAACGGCATGAGGAGGTCTTGCGCCTGTTGCCGTAGGCGGGGAGTTTCGCCTTCGACTTTCCAGTCGAGCGATGACATTTTCGCAATCGCGATTCCGACCGCGCCGGTCCAGAAATCGTGATAGGGTTGATAGAGCAGTTGACGCAAATACCAGTCGCGCGCCGGCGACCAATACGCTGGCAATCCACCGGACTTGACCCAGGACGGGTTGAGCATCCAGTGAAACACCGGTACCTGGGTTTCGTCGTCGCGCGTGACGGAATATTTCTTTACGTCGTATTCGATGGGCATGGGGTTAGCGTCTCAATCATTTCTTGACCGTCGCGCACAAGACTTAGAACAAAACCGTGTTGAAGCATATCGGTTCACTTGGAAGATATGTCCACATCTTTGACATCTTCTGTTTTCCCAGTCCTTTTTTGATCGCAGAGTGTCAATAACTAACTCCTACGCAATCTAAGCATCCAGCATAATCCTCTAAGTGCATCCGGTCCGTGATCGAAACGCTTAATTGGCCGCTGGGTCTGTGGATCGTAGGCATAGGATAACATCTCAGCGCGCAGGTGGCGGCAACGCGGATGGACACGCACGCGCCGAACCTGGTTTGAATCTTTCGCGAGCCACGCTCTCAATTCCTTGATCGTCGTATCGACCTGTTCGGTGCATTGCATCGGCATCATCTGCGCCGCCATGATGCGCCCGCGGAATTCCGCCGAGCCCGGACCGTGCGAGACGAACGTCGGGCGCGGATAAGGTAATTCGAGTATTGCTGAAATGTGCGAATCGGTCAACACCAGGCATTGATAGGATTCCGCGAAAACATTCAAAGTCCCATCGGGTCGCAATTGGCATAATAGGAAAACCCGGGGATGCGCATCGGCGACAAAATAGCCGGTCTGCAAATCGCGTCCGGCGGATTGGGGCGCGCTGCCGGCGGAATAGCCATCGTCGCACGCCCAAAAGATTTCGCCCGCGCCTTCCTGGTATCCCGCTTGTTCCGTAACGCTTCCGTCGTTCTCATCCCAGACTTCATTGTAGACTAAACCGGCGGTACTGGCGCGCTTGCCTTCGTACAATCTTGCGCGCAAGACGCCCGTGAGATTCGAGAGTCGCGCAAGTGTTTCCTGACCCTGGGTCGTAACGTTGCCCTGCGCGTCGTAGAGTTTCGGATTGTCCTTGAACGTGCTATTGAGAATCTGTAATTTGCCCGATGATTCGCGCGAGTAAATCCAGTGCGTCAGCGGCGCGGGATTCATGTCGCCGAACAAAATACCTGGGACAATGACGCCGCCGCGTCCCGTCGTGCGCGTCGAGAGAATTTCCCACCCGTCCTGTTTCGATTCCTCGCATTGATTGAAATAGACCGCATCCAACGAGCCGGACAAAACCTTCCCCGGTCTGTCCATTCCGACGACCCACACGCGCGACTTGTTCGGGTATTCCGCGAAGAGCGCACCCTCGCCGCCGAAGATTTTCACATCACCGCTCGTCTCGATGAACTCGCGTTTGTAAATATCCCAAACCGTCGCGGGAATATCCACGTGATACTGACGCACCATCGCGAGACGCGCGTTAGAGTATTTTCGCGCCAGCGCATCCAGCAGATTGAGCGACGCGTACGTTTTGCCGGTTTCTGACGCGCCTTCCAGAATAAATTCCGCCGGTCGCGGTGGGTTGACCCAGGATTGGATTGTTAAATTATTGCCGCGAAACTCGAAAGACTTTTTACGTTGGGGTTGGGCTATTCTCTGAATCAGGTTCCGGCGCTGGGCTTCCTCCAACGCCAAGGCCACTGATTCCAAGTGACTTCTGGATGAATTCGACAAGTTCAGCATCGGTCATCTTGTTAATGTCAATGGGTTGTGGAACTTTACCCCAGCCGTGCTCCAGGATATTAGAATGGTCAGCCGCGATCTCAGACTCGAACATTCTTTCAATGAGGTTGTAAATGCGCGCTCGTTTAGATGGATCATTCTCCGCAATCTCTCTACCCACATCTCGAATCAGATCGCGCAATTCATCATGATCTTTCGGTCGCCCGTGATAATTGCGGTTAGGGTCATAGCCCGGCTTGAAACGGTATCCAAACTTATTTCCCTTTTGGAACCTTCCCGAATTCGTTTGCTTACCGTTTGTGCCTCTTACGGTTAATGTTTTTTTACGATGAGCCATATAATAAATAGGAACGGCGCGGAGAGGGCGAGGACGCGGAGCCAGAATAGAATAGGATCAACATCCATCAATTGATCTGGAGGGAGCGAAAGTAATTCGTGATAAAGTTCGAGTTTCTTTTTCGTGAGTTCAGTGAGATTCATCAATTTGTTCCGTGAGCGCGCGCAGGAATTTAAGGATGCATTCGTAACAGATCAAAGTACCGTAGCAGTCGAGCGGACAGCGGGAGTGGCAGAACTCGCAGATGGGTTTCTCGTTGGCGTATCTCATTCCGTCACCCCGCGCGCCTCATAGGACGAGTGGAAGAAAAGGAAATCGAACAGCATCCACCAAAAGTAGGCGGATGGAAACAGCGCGATGAGGTAGATCGTTCTGCGGAGCAACCGGTCGGCTAGGTCGTCGGGTCCAACCGGAATCGCTTCGGAAATCCGCGCCGGGTCTAGGGCGGTCGTACTAGCTAGTTCGGGCAGCATAGAATCCAATTCCCTCTTTACCTGGATACCTGGATACCTGGATAACCTGGATAGGTTGGGAATTCGTGCTTATCCAAGCCCCCCTACCCTTCCATTTCCGAGAGTGGGGTAGAGCGCTCACCGGCTCTACCTTTGCGCCGGCCGCGAATCTCCAATGCCCGGATGATGCGCTCGTACTCACCCCGGCTGATACGCTGGCCGTCCTTGAATCGATAGTCCTCGTTCGCGCCATCGGCCTTCAACCAATGCGACCTGGATTTCTCGTCATCGCCAAACACGCTCAACCGGTTGGCGAACTCATCCAAGTGGTTTACAAATGCATCAGGTGTTTGGCCTACGTTGCCCGCGCCATCTGTCAAGAGTGGCATGTCTAGCATTTGCTCGAGGCGAAACTCCAGTTCCGCCTGCCGGAAGCGCGATTCAGCTTGTACGTCCTTGCGCTCGTCTCGCAGCGTATCGAAGCCGAACCACGTGTAGAATCCAAACGACACGCCGATAGCCAATGCCGCGCCGCACGCGCCGAGCGCCATCGTGCGCAAAACCCATGAACTCATTTCAATCCATGCCCACGATGCTACGCCCAACGCGACAATGAATACCGTCGCGACAAATGCAAAGCCCGGCAGCGCGCCGATGAAATGCGCGGTGAACTCATGTGCCAACTCGCGAGTTTGTGTGTGAGACGCGGGAACGGCATCATAGAATTTAGTCACTTGATTTTGGGAGGTGGGGGCAGCCATCGTTGAGGATCGTCTCTTTCGTGTTGGATTGCAATGCGGGTGATGATGTAGATAATCACCACCATTGCCAGGCCGAACAGGAAAGCGAAAACGAGATCATTCATCTTACCATGCCACCATTATACTACCCGTTCCCGGATTTGGCAATAGCCCAATTTGCGCCGAAAACCAACATGGGAAGATAAGGGAACTTAAGCGAAATCTCCAAAAACCTGCTCGCCACAACCCCTGAGAGGCGAGAAAATGACCCCGCGTGTATGATTTCACATAGGATTGGGCTTGACGCAAATTGCCACTTGACAAACTAGCAGAAATGTAGTAGAAATAGAGTGCAAAACTATATCGGGAGGCGCAATGGAAGAAGAATTCAGACAACTCAACGTCAGAATTTCCAGTGACCTTTTTGATCGCTTCGACAGAGCGCGCGGCAAGGTTACTCAAGCAGATGCAATCACGCAAATTCTTGAATACGTATTGCCTCTGATTGAGGGAGCGCAGTCCGCGAAGCTATCAATTGGCAAAGGAGATGGCAAGGCAAACAAGATCAAAGTCACCTAACTCAATCCCCGAACGCCCCCTAGGGGAACAAAATTCAAGAGGAGTAGATATGTCAAACAGTCTAGTCAGTCAATTAACCGCCACCGCGCAACAGGAATCCTCAGGCGGCGGCATCATCGGCAAAGTCAAGCTCGAAACGGGCTACAAAGTTTTCGTTGCGGGTCTGTCCAACGCCGATTCATTTTTCCCCTGCGACTTTGACAACGCGAAGTCGAAGGCCGCGGCGAAAGAAAAAGCACAAGCCCTCGGTAAGCCCACCGCGTCATTCCAGACGATTGTCTATAAAGATTCGGTCAAAGGTCGCGATGTGACCTGGCAAGGCGACCGCTATTTCACCGTCTCGTTGTGGACGCGCGAGTTTAAGGAAATCGTTCTGCCGGCGTTGGGCACGGCCGGTATCGACAAGCTCGGCGAGCACTGGGCGCGCGTTTCGTTCAAGCCCGAATTCGATGAGACCTTCGCGAATCGCAAGGCGAAGGGCAAGGCGAAAACAAATCAGGCCGGCGAAGAGGTTCCCGATCTCATCGCGTTCGTCGCTGAGAAATACGCGAACGAAAAAGCCGCCGAGGCCGCAGCGGCCGGCGACAATCCTGCAAGTCCTACGCCGAAAGTCGCGAGCGCGAACGGCTCAGTGCCAGCAGCTTGGGTCGGAATGGAATCCGACTGGGCAAAGCTGCGTACGCAACTGGCCGCCGAATATGCCGACAAGCCGGAGAAGATCGTCAAGGCCGCGCTGGCGAAGCGCAGCGAGGAAATCGGCGTGACGGCTGATGAGATCGACGCGGTGGTCGCGTCATTTGGAAGAGCATGACAAAATGAAGCAGGGTTGAGCGGAGCAGAGCGGAGCGAAAAGTTTGGGCGGCGGCGTGGATGGACACGCGAGATACCGATGGCGCGAGAAACTGCACGATGAAGCAGTCAGACTTGTTACCCCGGACCGACCGGGGGTGGGAGCGACTCCAGTCTCAGTGATTGGAAGTAAACCGTCGGATGCGCGGCGACAGTAACCATCTATTCTGTCTCAGTCGGTATCAAGCCCGGCCCGCCCAAACTTGCAATTATCCAAGTTGAAACAGGGAGAGCAAAATGAAAAAAGATGAAATCACGATTGACGGAACAATCTATGTTCCGAAATCTCAAACATCTCAAAATGTGAATTTGCGACCGGCACAAGATCATCCATTCGAGATTGGCAAGGAGTACTTTATCCAGACTGCGACACACTACTATGTCGGTACAGTACGCGCGGTATCAGCTCAAGGTGTGCAATTGGAAAACGCTGCCTGGATTCCGGACACTGGACGATTCAACGAATTCATCTCAGGCAAATCAGAGGCAACGGAAATCGAGCCATGCGGAACGACGTTTATCTATTTCGGTGGCATGATTGCCTCAATGCCACGACCTAATTTACTGATTGAGGTGCAGTGAAATGAACGCGATCATGCTTCGAAGCTCATCCCTGATCTCGTGGTTGTGGTTGGGGTCGTGGTCGGGGTCGCGGTCGGGGTCGCGGTCGCGGTCGCGGTCGTGGTCGGGGTCGCGGTCGCGGTCGCGGTCGTGGTCGCGGTCGTGGTCGTGGTCGG
>Ga0209751_10000540_pt1 | contig 40681 bp, 63 predicted proteins | sample RifCSP13_1_FD_184019 | JGI IMG/M metagenome (GOLD analysis project Ga0209751, IMG submission 184019) | Soil microbial communities from Rifle, Colorado - Rifle CSP2_sed 13_1 (SPAdes) (version 2) | ecosystem: Environmental > Terrestrial > Deep subsurface > Rock core/Sediment | place: Rifle...
GAGTAGGTCGCGAGCACCTGGAACGTCGCCGGTGGTATCCACGCGATCTGCGCCTGTGAAAGCGGGCAGCCGGCACCGTTCTCGGCGGCGAGGGTCAGCGCGGCGGCGATCACGAGGCCCGGGAGCGACGCCCGGCTCACTGCTCACGGGTCGACTCAAAGATGAGGGCGTGATCAGGGTGGCGCTTCACGTGCGCCGCCGATCCTTGGCCCCATGAGCCAAAGCTATTGCAATGCTCGCAGCGCCACGGCTTCATGACATGCCCTTGACCGACCTGGGCCATCGTCTCCAGCACCCGCATGTGCGGCCCGGAGATCCCGGCGCCACCATGTCGACCGGCAATCTCAATCATGGTGGCAATGTCCCGCTGATCGTCCGGCCCCATCTCGCCGGCCGTCAGTGTCAACTCCAGGGAGAACTTGATCTTCGCGTTGGCGATCCGCAGGGTCGGTTCCCCCCCGTCTCACCGGTCTCGCCCGCGTATCCCCTCGACAGCGAACTCAATGGCCACGATTCTCCGGGTGAGCTCGTGGAGTTGCGCCTGGATAACCGCCACGTCGCGATAGAGCGCAAGCACCAGAGTGCCTGTGCCGAGCAGCATCGCGATGATAATGGTGACGACGACCTTCGCGACGGTGCCGTTGTCGTTCACGTCGTCGTCCCGAAGGCGTGCAGCAGCGTGCCGTCCACATCCACGAGCCGCAGCGTGGAGGTGGGCCAGAACTCCGTGATGATAGCCGCCACGTCCACCTCGCTGAGCGTCACCACCCGGCCGTCTGCGAGCGTCACCTCAAAGGTGGAAGTCCCGAAGCGCACATCACTTCTGCCGATCGGTGTAAAGCGGATGGTTTCAGTCGGCACTACTGCATCACCCCCCTCGTGAAGTCAACAGCCGCGCCGCTCACCGCGCGCCCAGGCTCCGACATGCCCACGGCGGTGCCGAGGATGGCGATCGCTTCCGGCGTGAGAATCCCGCGGTTGCCGTCGAGCATGCCCTGGAGAACCGAGCGGCCCATCTTCGTCGAGACGAGACGCGCGATCACGCCCGGGCCCCAGGCTCCGATCGACGCTCCGAGTCCTCCGCCGACCGTCGCGCCCACGCCGCCGTAGAAGTAGCCGCCCGCGGCCGTCCCGAGGCCGGCGAGCCCGCCCGTGCGCGTCAGCACGTTTTTGGAGCCGGCATCCACGCCGGGCACCGCACCGAGGGCCGGCGTCTTCTTCCACATCCGGTACAGGTCGTCGATCAGCTCCTTGTAGGGCGCGGCGCCGAGCGTCTTCTTGATCGTCGGGTCCTTCTCGATGTTCTTGATGATGGTCCCGAAGTTGACGGCCACGCCCTCGGGGCGCGGGCTGAGGCCCCCGCCCTGGATCGAGAACAGCTCCGCCAAGTCATCGACCACGAACTCGACCTTGCGGGCGGCGTTGGCTTCCTTGAGCGCGGTCACGGCCGGCATCGCCGGGTTGCCGCCGGCCGCGGCGGCCTCCAGATCATCGTAGCCGGTCCGGAACAGATGCTTGTAGGCGCCGTGCGTCTCGCCGCCGGCCATCTTGGTCCCGCCGACGCGATCGCCGATCCGGCGAAGCTCGGCGCGCAGCACCTGAAACGGCACCTCGCCGTTGTGCTGGTCGATCAGGTTGACGAGGCCCTTGGCCACGCGACTGATCTCCTCGTTCGCCAGACCTTTGGATAGTCCCGCTTCCGTCGTGTGCAGCGCCTCGGCCGCGGCGCGAAGCTGCGGCGCCGGGATCGGCGGGTTCTGCTGGGCGACGAGAGCATAGAGGTCATCGGACGACCGGGCCGGCGCCAGCATGCCGGGCTTGGCCGTCAGCCTCGTCGCCGCCATCTCGTGCAGGATCGGCCGAGCGCCCGGGATGCGGCGCGCCATCGCGCCGATCCCCTTTCCTATGCCGCCCATGGCCCCAGGGATCACGCCGGCCGTGATCACGTCTTGGGCTGACGGTTCCGTCACGCCGAGTGCCTGGTTGCCGCCCTCACCGACCATGCTCCCGAGAACCACGCCGGCTGGGCCGCCGATTATCCCGCCGGCGACGCCGCCGGCGACGGGGAGCGCCGCCTTCATGCCCGCTTCGGCAACAGTGCCGACGATCTTCCCGAATGTGCCGCGGTCGCGCTGCGTGAACTCCGCCAGCTTGTGCTGGATCTCGCCCTCGGTCATCGTGTCGGGGAAGTCGACGAGCCCGAGGCCCGGCACCTCCACCGTCTTCACGGCTGCACCGGGATCAGCCGGCCCGTCTTGTCGTCGTAGCGGAAGCGGGGCACGCCGGGCGACTTCGCGGCCGGCGCCTCGGCCGGCTTCGGGCCGGGCTTCCGCGGGAACGGCCCGAGCCCCATCGGCTCCACCGTGTTGTCCACCATTGAGCGGATGGCGTCGATGCGCGTGAGGGCCTGCTCCTGCGTTGAGGACTGCAGTCCGAGCGCCGACTCCGCCATCGCGCGCTCGGCCTCGGAGATATTGCCCGAGTCACCGAATAGCTTGATGGTGCCCGGCATCGTGATCTTCAGGGATTCGACCTCGCCGATCCGCTGGTCGGTTCTGCGCTTGGCCGCCCACCGGGCCGAGGCGGCTGCGACGCGCCCGATGTCTTGCGCGGCGCTGCCCGTGCTCGGCGGGAACAGATCGGGGCTTGAGCGCACGATCGCCTCCAGCCGATCGAGCGACGCCCTGGTCGTCAGGATCTGCGGCAGCTTCTTCAGCACCTCGGGTGAGAGCTGGACGAGGTTGGGGTCGCCCTCGATGTCCTTGCGCTTCCGACTGGCCTCGGGGTGCTGCAAGGTCCGTCGGTTGACGTACCGCGTCGCGTCATCCCCGATCGGCGCGTCCTGCTGGGCAGCGGTCTTCACGCCGGCCTCGGCTGCGGCCTTCTTGGTGAGTTGCGTGATCTCCTCGGCTTGGGCACGGGCGCGGGGCGAGGTTCCCGGGGTCGCGGGCGCCGCGGCTCCGGCTGGTCGTGCGGTGGCGAGCGTGCGGTACTTGGCCGCCAGATCTTCGAACGCGATCTCTTGCGCTCGGCCGGGCTGCATCGTGTTGGCGATGAACAGGAAGTCCGTCACGGCCGCGTCGTGCAGATCGGTGCCCGGTTTGAGGCCGAGCGCCTCAGCCGCCTGCGCCCACTTCTGGATCTCGGCCGGAGGCACGGCCGGGCCCACCGGCACGCGAATGACTTGTCGGGGATCTTCCGGGTTGGTGGTCACGCGGAACACCTGGGCGCGGCCGTCCGGCCCGACCACCGTCTCGTGGTCGATCTTGAAGTTGACGTTCCGCTCACCGACCTTCAGGTCGAGCTTGAGTTTGCCTTCATCCGTCATCGACAGGCCGACGGTGCGGTCGAGCTTGCGTTGGGGGCCGAGGCCTGGCGTCGCCGCGGCAGGACCAGGTGCCGGCCCGGAAGGCGCGGGCGCCTCAGCTATCGGAGCCTCGGCTGGCGCGGCCGTGGCCGGGGGCGCGGCTTGCTCCTCGGTCATCTTCTTGAACAGCCCCATGATGTCGACCTTAGGCTCGGCGCCCTTCAGCATCTCTTTCGCTGCGGACTGCGGGTCGATATCCATCGCGTACCGCAGCCGCTCCTGCTCGCCGAGCGGGGCGGCCGGCTGCACTCCGGCCCCCTCTTCCTCGCCGAATTGAGGCTGGAGTCGATCCCGGAGGCTGGCCATGGCCGACAGCTTGCGCGTCGCCAACTCCGTCGATGCCTCATGCTCCTGAAGTTGGGCGGCGACCAGCTTCTTGCGCAGCGTCAGCTCCTCCTTGCGATCCGCCACCTGGGCCATGATCTGATGGCCCTGCAGGAGGGTCTGCGCGAAGGACTGGCCGAAGCTGCCGCCCGCGGCGCCCATCACTTCTGCCCTTGCTTACCCGCCAGCAGCGCCAGGATCGCCGCCGAGCTGCCGAGTCCAGCTCCCGCCGCAGACTGTTGCTGGGCGCCCATGCCGGCTAGATTGGTCAGCGAATTGGCCGCACCCTGAAAGGCCGGGAAGACCGTGGAGGGAGCAGCGCCGAACCCGATGCGCAGCGCGTCCTCGAACGCACGGCGGCGGACATCGGATTCCAGGCCCGCGACCGATTGCGCGCGTGCGATGTTCACATCGCCCAGCGAACGGGTCAGCGCCCCTCCCGGCTGGCCCCCGGCGATGATGTTCTCCTTCGCCCGGGTGAACTGGCTCTCGATCGCCTCGCGCTCCGGGGCGAACACGCGCATGTTCTCGGTGCGCCCACCGCCGAGCACGGCGGCGAGGTTGCTGGCCGTCAGGGAGCGCAGGGGGCCCGTCTGGGCCAGGATGCCGGAGGCACTGCTCGTCTGCTGCCGCAGGATGTCCATCAGAGACTTGGTGGCCTTGTCCTGGGCTTCCTTGCCCTGGATACCGCCGTAGATCGAGGCGCCGGCCCCGGCCGCCGAGCCGATGCCGCCGATCAGGGAGCCGTAGTCACCCATCTCAGAAGTCCTCCCGTCGAAGGCGCAACACGTGAATGTCACGTGGAACACCGTCAATCCGGACGAACCCTGGCAGAAGGGCTACCGGTATCATACCCGCTCGCTTGGCATGGCTGACCGCGTGATTCCAGGGCGTGTAGGCCCAGATTGATTGCACGCCCAGCACCTCGAACGCCGCTCCTAGGGCCATTTTGGAGCCCTCAAGGGCAGCTACGCCCCAGGCCCGGCGGCGAAAGAACACGTTGGCCGCCGCCCGGTAGCCGGGCTGGATATCGTCGAACCACACCATCCCGGCCAGCTCGTCCGTCTTGAGGTTCTGGGCGATGTACACCAACCGCTTGGCATCGGTGAAATAATTCACAAACTCCGTTAGGTCGCCGCGTTCGTTTTCGTGGCTTACAGGCTGGGCGTAGAAGAGCAACCGGGCCGCCCCCTCGTCCTCCACGGCCCGCCAGCAGGCGTACAGCACCTCCCGGGGGAAGGCGCCGCGCTGGTAGGGGTAGAGGCGGACGTACTGGCCGGAGAGTTCCACGTGCGTCATCCGATGCCGATCAGGACCATCTGCCCCGCCTGCTGAGCGCTCCCGCCGCCGATGTCCGGGGCGGTGAAGGACCACAGCGAGACCGGCGAGAAAAAAAACATCAGCCGAGATCCGCCGAGGCCAGCTCGATGGCGAGCGCACAGGCCCGGTGCTGATCGGGAAACCGATTGAGCATCGCCCGCAATGCGTGGTGTCGCTTCTGCTCGCCGTGCTGGAAGCCCTGGCGGGCCACCTCGCGGACGACGATCCAGGCGTGCGCCAGCACGTCGTCCGGGACCACGTGCGCGCACGCGACCGTCACGGTGGGTGGCCACGGCTGCCAGCCGCCCCAGCGCGCCAGCCAGAGGCCGAGCAGGACACACCAGTGGCGCAGCGTCGTCATCATGGCGGATTCGTCTCGCTGATCGGGTTGCCGGCCGCCGTGGTGACGGCGGCGGTAAATGAGGCCGTCACGTCGTCCTCCTTGTAAATCGTCGCCGTCCCGGCCACCACCGCCACGCGGTTACGCAGCGCCCGGAGCGCCTGGCGGACGGTGCGGGCCGTCGTGTTGTCGGCGCCGGAGTCCGTGCCCGTCGACATGATGCGATCGAGCAGCGCATCGGCGATTTCGTTGAGCGCCGCCGCGGCGATGTCACCCGCGCCCACGGCCGCTGCCGCCAACGCATTGACGACGCCGATGGTGACCGCCGACTGGTCGGCCGCGAGCGAATACCCGGACTTGCTCCCCGCCGCGACGACCACGCCGTCCGTCCCGGTGTCGGCCAAAATGGCTGCCGTGTCGGCCTTCGCCGCCACCACATCCACCCCGACCGTCGCGCCGGTCGCATCCGTGACGACGGCCTTGTAGATCGTGTTCGTGTCCGCCACCGGATCGCCGATGGCCTGGCCGAGCGTGCCGAGCGTCTGGTGGGCGGTCATGTCCTCGTCCAGCACGGCATCCGCGATCTCCGCGCTGACATCCGCCGCCACCTTCGCGGCCGTGATCGCGTCGGCGTTGATCGCGGCGGCCGTGAGCACGTTCGCGGCCATCGCGCCCGTACTGGAATCGAAACGACCGCCGACGAGGGCCGGCGCCGCGGCGCCGAGATAATTCGTCAGGTCCACCTCCGGCACGCCTGCGACCGTGGGCGTGGCGGCGGCCGTCCCGATCCAGTGCGTGACGTCGACCTCCAACACGCCGGCCACGGTCGGCGTGGCGATGAGCGCGCCTTGCAGGCGCTCAACGTCGGCATCGACCGCGCCGTTCGCGGCCGTGACCGTCTCGCCGGCCGTGATCTTCGAGCGGTAGAGCTCGTACACGCGGGTGACCGGGGCCATCCCGGCGTGGGTGATGTGCAGACAGACCTCTTCACTGTCGTTGCCGGCCGCGATCGTCATGTCCTCATCGAGCAGCAGTTCGTAGACGCCCGGCATATTCACCGAGTCGGTCTCGTTGATCGTCGGCGTTGTGAAGGCCGCTGCGACGGCTCCGTCACGCGAGCGATAGACCGTGAACGTCGCCAATCCCGTCTCGCGCGTCTTCAGGTCCGTCGCGTCGACGGCCACAAAGTAGAGGAATTGATCGGTGACGCCGCTCGGGATTCTCACGTGACCAACACCCCGCCCACGCCGGCAGCCGTGACTGGCTTCATCCCCTCTTCGATCTGGTTGAGCAGGTGCTCGAAGAACACATCCGCCCCTGCCGACGCCGTCACGTTGAACGTCGGGCTCGCGATGATCGCCTGCCCGAGGACAACGGCCGTGGCTGGAACGGTCGCCGTGATGGTCTCCGTGGCCGTGATGTTGTAGGTGCCGTGGGCCGAGAGCGTGATCGTCACGACGGTGGCCGAGGTTCTGACAACCGCCCCCACGACCTCATTCGCTTTGACGACGGCGTCCCAGCCCGCTCCCTCACTTTGGGCCGAATCCAGCCCGTTGATGATGTTCTGGCGCTGGGCATCGAACGAGGCGCCGGCCGCCACCCACTCGTCCCCCGTCAGCGTCAGAATGATCGTCTTGCCGCCGGTCACGATGTCGGCTTCGGTGGCCGTGGTGATGGTCCCTGTGAGCGCGCAACTGACCCCGGCCGGTTTCAGGAGCGGCTGATAGAACCAGCTCATCTCATGTCACCTGGCGGATGGACCACTCGATGCTCCGATCCGTCCCGGCCAGTTTTAGGATCGTCATATCCCAGCCGTGCATCAGGACCAGGGCGGGCGTGACGAACGGGCCCGGCTGCGCGCCCGTGAGGATCGCCTCGTAAATCACGCGCTGGGTCCCCGCCGAGCGTACCTTCTCGTACACCCGGACTTGATACTGATCCGTGGACGCGAGCGCGGCGACTTCCAGGAAGAGTTGAAAAATGCCGTCCGTCGTGTCCGCGTCCGGTCCGGCGGTGTCTGTGGTCATCGACCACTCGGTCGTGCTGACCGTCTCGATGTTGTTGTAGAGCTCTGTAATGGCCATCCGGTTATCCTAGGAGGTACGCCATCATGGTAAGTCCAGCGTCCGGAGTGCCGCTGCACTGCAATCGGCCCCAGATGGTTGCGCCGCCGACCACCTCGCCCCCGAGCGGCCACCCCACGTCTTTGCCAACCGAGTCATCGGTAGAATTGGTCGTGATGAGGGTATCGTCTTCCAACAACTGCTCGCCGCCAGCGGCACCGGCCGAGAGATCCATGAAATAGCCGAGGTTCACGACTACACCGTTATTGATTGAGAACCCCGCTTGCGCCCACCACGCCTTTTTCACCGTTGTCCCTAGCGATGTCCACGCACCTTCGGACGTCGTGCCAGACGTGACGGCCGTGCCTTGAGACGTGGCAGCCGCCACGCCGAGCGACTCCACAAACGAACCCACCTTGAGCGCTTCGGGATGTTTCGGCAGGCAGAACAGCTTGATTTGACACCGCAGCGTACCCACCGTCGCGTTGTTCACCGAAGCGGCCGCCGCCAGCGATGTCCCGGACTTGATGAACAGGGGGAAGTAGTAGCTGATGCCCCGCTGCTGCTCGCGGTCAACCATGAGGCTCCCGGCTTGGCTCGCCAGCAGGTCCGCGATCAAGACGGTGTAGCTCGTGCCGCCCGCCGGATCGTAGCCGATGTCGACGATTGTGCTGCGGGCGGCGGTCGCAACGGAGTTGCTGTGGAACGTGATGAGGATTCCGTAGGCGTCACTCGTCAGGCTCGCCCCGCTGATGAGTTGCACATACGTGCCCTTGACGTTGTTGCCGGGAGTTACGGACACCCCCATCGTCGTCGCGGGCCGCGCCGCGGCGGGGCCGTACAGGACTTTCTGGAAATCAGCCGCGGCAGGGACGTAGAGCATCAGCGCGACTCACTCACGGCTCACGCCTCCTTGAGGTAGACCAGCACGCGGCCAGCGCTGATCTGCGACAGCTCGAAGCCGCCAGGGGCCCGCACGCCGGACGGGCCGAGGTTCGCGCCCTGGTAGGTGTTCACGAGATCCGTCCGCCCTTCCCACAAGATACTCGAGCCCCCCTCGCCGCGATGGCGCACCACGGCCGTATCGCCCGCCGTCGTCGCCCCCACCCACAAGAAGGCCAGGATCTGGCACCCAGAGGTATACTCATCGCCCGCGGTCTGCATGACGATCGGCGGCATCACGTCACCGTCCCAAAGGCGTGGATCAGTTGCCCGTCCTCGTCGACCACCCGGAACGCATCGGCCGTCTCCGTGTTGTGGACGGTCACCGGCCCCTTGAGGCCACTGAGCGCGTTGAGCCGCTCCTGGACCTGACCGTGGGCATCGTTCAGCGACTCCACGCTGTTATCGCTCACCTGGATCGGCCCGAGGCTCTTCGCGGTCGCCATCAGCTTGGCTCCAACGGCAGGAAGATGGCCGTCGCCCCATAGACCCGCACCCGCGCCTGGCCCGTGAATCGAAACCGCATCCGCCAGGTATAGCCCAGGCTCTCGGCTGGAAAGGGCAGCAGCACCCGAGTGCGGGCGCCCGTCACGGTCGCCGTGCGCTTGAGCGTGTCGTTGACGTACATGTCGACGCTCAGCGTGGTGCCCGTGGGCACATCGGCGTCGACCCGGCCCCAGAGGAAGAGCTTGCGCACGTCCAGCTCGGTGCCGAAGTAGTCTTTCGTCTCACAGTTGAGCGCGATGTCCGAGCCCGCGTCATGTTCACCCTCCTCCAGCGCATAGACGAAGCCGTCGGTGAAGCCGGCGACGAGCGCCTCGTCGACCCCCTCCTCGCGGCCGAGACAGCGGGCGGGATGATCAAAGAAATACCACTTATTCGTCGAGCGGCTCAGCACCGCGATCGTGTTCGGCTCGGTGGCTGACCCGCTGGCGTAGGCGAAGTAATAGCGTCCCTTCCGGTACACGGCCGAGAACGTCTGCACGGCCGACCAGTTGATCGGCGGCATGTCGTTGACCGTCTCGTCGTTGAACAACGGGGCGATGTCCGCCGAGAGTTCCTCATCGTTCGAGAGCAGGTTCGTTCGCCAGATCCCGTCGTGACTCGGGAACACCAAGCCGAACTCGGAGGCGATTACCGCCAGCGGGGCGGGGGTGCCGCGGTGGCTCAGCGCTTCTTGGGCCACGAAGCCGGAGGAGACGTTGCCGGTGATTCGATATTTCGTATTCAGCGAGAAGACGCCCAGCAGGCCGGCGACCGGGACGGCGCACTGGAGCGGATCGTCGGGCGAGCCGATCTCCAGCAGGTTGTCCTCCGGCCATGACTCAGGAGCGAAGCGCTCCGACCAGCGCAGATGGTGGGCGTTATCCTTGACCCTGGTGAGGAACAGATGCCCCTGGAACTCCGTCACCCATGAGGCCAGCGGGGGACCCGCCGCTTCCGTGGGCGCCTGGGACCCCAGCGCGGAGTCGGCGATCACCGAGGCGTAGGCCCAGCGTTTCGTCTGTGTCGTGATGAGCGTGGTATCGAGTACCTCCCAGAGATTGGTTGCCCGGAAGCCGTTGACGTCTTCGCTGTCACCCGTCGTGTCGCTCGTGGTGGGCTCCGCGCGGATCTCCAGGGTACGGCCCCGCCACGCCCCGCTCGTGCCGCCCACGGCCACATTCTTGGCCGCCCACGACGCCACCGGGTCGTCGGTGTCGTGACCGGCGATCTCATACAGCGCTGTCCCGATCGTGGCCCGGTTGACCATCCCCACGGGGGCGTTCTGCACGTTCGTGTTGCCCGCGCTGTGCCCCGCGAAGCCGGCGATCAGGGACGTGCCGCCTCCATCGGTCATGGTGACCGCCGGATAGGTGACGGTCGTCCCCGAGGTGGCGCCGGTATCGCCGTTGCCGCCGATGGCGCCAGCGACGCGCTGGCCGCGGTACACCTGACAGATCAGTCCGGTGGCGGCCGTCCAGTCGCCGCTGGTCTCGCTGTCGGAGGTGGCGACCTTGTAGCCGCCGACACTGGCGGCGTTGCCGGCCCCTGAGCCCGTGCCCCACGTGGACCAACCGGCTGGCACGGAGGGCGCTCCGGAGGCCCCGTCCCGGAAGGCGAACATCACGAGCAGATCCCCGGCCTCGTGCGCGGGGAGGGTCATGCTGATCCCGTTGGCCGCCGCCGCACCGATGAACCGCAGACCCGCCCCGGCCTCGGGCTCCCAGCCCTGGCTGCTCCGACGGGTGCCTTTGTCGATACTCCAATGCAGCTGCAGGCCGTCCGGCGCCGTGCCGCCCGGTGAAGCCGCCACCTCCCAGCCGTGCGTCACGGCGAACGTCGTCGTATCGGCCGGGAAGCGCTCGCGGCTGTCGAGCAGCAGCAGCGTGCCACCAGCGACGGAGCGATAGATGCCGGCGCCGGTCACCTGCGTATCAGGGGCGTCGCGAATGTCGCTGAGGGCCACCCGATCATCGGTCAGGGCAATGACGACCGGCTCGTCGTCGTCATCCAGGTCCTCGGTGGCGTTGCTCTCACTCCCGATCGTGTCCCCAGCCCCGACATGGCGCAGGAAGGTGTAGCCGGCGCGGTAATTGCCGGTCAGACCAAGCCCCACCGCCCCGACCGCCAGGACCGGCTGTCCGCCCCCCGCGATCACGTCGGGCGCCTCGACGCCCCACGGCACCAGCCGCGTTCCGTCGTCCTTGCGCATCACGGCCTGATCGGCGATGAACACCCACGTCGCCGTGTCCGCGAGCGGCCGGAACGGCGCCATCGTGGTGAACAGATCGGCCGAGAGCAGGCCGTCGATGATCTTCACCTGATCGCGGTAGACACTCTGGCCAGCGACGATGTAGCGAACCGCATTGACAAACGCCAGCCGGCGGATCGCCAAATCAGCGAGCGCCGTGCCGTAGAGCTGGCGACGCCCGCGGCGAAGGACGAGGGTGCCAGGCCGCTCGTGCAAGTCAGCATTCACGGCCCGCGCGATCTCCTCGTCGGCCAGCGTCACACGGTCCTTGCGCAGATTGACGCCGAGGAAGCCCTGAGCCAGTTGTTTCGCGCGCGGCTTGTCGAGAGGAGATGGCATCAATCCCACACCGCGGGGAACGTCGCCGGCAGCCGCACGTAGGGGGGTCGCACGCGAGCGGGAACCACGTCCTGCCGCTGGAACTGCCGATCCGAACGCGCCACGTCGCCGAAGGCCCGGAACAGATCGACACCGCGCTGAAAGCGCCGCCCGTAGAAATCGGCGAGGATCGGCTGCCGCCCTTCGCCCGGTCGCCCGAACGCCCGCGCCAGCACATAGAAACGCAGGTACTTCGTCATCTGCGACGGTATCAGGCTCGGCGTGTCGTCAGCGACCAGGTCGGCGTCCGGCACCACCACCTCGAGCGCGAAAACAGAATCCTCTGACGACCGCCAGTCGACGATGCGACCCAGCAGGGCACCCAGCGTCGCGTCACTCGTCACCGGCAGGTACTGGCGCGCCGTGCTGCTGACGCTACGCGGCTGGCCGACCGCGAGCACCAAGCGTGCGGCGCCGAACTGGTGTTCCCACGTGTAGGTGCCGATCGTCGTGGAGTCGGTGAAGCTCGTCGCGGCGGCCAGGTGCTCGCTCTCCCAGACATGGATCGGCGCCACGCTGGCCACGGCCGTTCGCGTCACCCGCGAGCCTAGCCCGTCCAGCAGCGTCGGCACGTCGGCCGACGAGGTGTAGGCGTAGGACGTGGGGTTTTCGATCGGCACCTCTACGGCCCAAGTGCGCGTGCCCGAGAATCCGCGCGCGATCCCCTCCGCTGTCGTCGGGAGGGCATAGGTCTGGTAGTAGGCGGTGGCGATCTCGTAGAGCTCCACCGACCGCACCCGGCCCGTCCCGGTCGTCCACCACCGCGGCTCGCCGATCTGCGCGAACCACCGACTGTCGGTGTCGTCCAGCTCGCGCACGCCGACGGGGTGCAGTTTCCGGTTCTGCCACTCCAGACGCACAACCCTCTCGTGGTTGCGGGGAAAGCTGAACCGGAAGTGCAGATCGCTGTCGCCCGAGCGGTACGCCCGCTCCCACTCCTGCGTATGCCCGCCCAGCGAAGTCGTCGGCGTGATGCCCTCCACCGTCTCGATCTCCCACTGGCTCGTGCCCTGGTACGCCTCGGCCAGCATCGCGTGCGTCGGTTTGCGCACGGTGCCCCGGTAGGCCGAGGCCGCCTCCCACTCCTGCGTGATCCCGAACGTGTGGCGGCCCGGCAGCCCGGTTGGACGCCAGCGGCGTACCGCCCCCGATTGTGCCAGCAGCATCCGGTAGCCGTCGTTGTACAAGCGCAGCAGCTCGGCGCGCGGCCAGAGCGCGTGGTCGTCGTGCAAACGCGCCTCGACGAGATCCAGATCGGCGTCAACGGTCACCGGCCCACCCCCATCACGAGTAGCCGCCGATGCGGACGGCGGGTGTCCGGTGCGGGGTCCGGCAGGCCAAGGACGTCCCGAAGCCACGCCATGTCGTGCTGCCACTCGCCGCCGAAGAGATCCATCGTGACGCGCCGCCCGGCCATCCTGTAGCTGTTGGCGAGACCACCGTGGGGCGCCGTGAAGTCCGGGATGCTGAACAGAGGCTCCGTCGCCAGCCAGGCATCGAAAGTCGTGTCCTGTCGGCGAACGTCGAGATGCCGACCCGGCTCGCTCCGGAACGACCCGAGCAGATCGCCGATGCCGGGCCAGAGCGCGGCGTCAAAGAGGCTGAATTGCGACAGCCACGCGCCGGGGTCAGTCCACTGCAGATAGGCGGGGCTGAGACCGAGCCGCGCCGCCAGGCGGAACCCGCCCAGCAACTGGTCCAGGGCCGGCCGCTCGGCGGCCGTCTCCAGCCGATCCGTGAGCCCGGTCCACCCGCTCTGCGTCCATTCATCAATGCGGCGGACGTCCCGCGTCCGCGGCGGGAGCAGGAAGGCGTCGAGTTGTTGCTTGAAGGCCGGCGCCCAGATCGTTTCGTCTTCGGTGAAGGCTCCGGCCATCCGCCGGTTGACGTCCCAGAAGAGGATGTCGTCCGGCCGTTTCGATTTCCTCCGGTCGACCCGATACGAGGCGAGAGATTGAGCGGCCGGCGCCACACTGGCGATCGTGAAGGTCGGCGCCGGGATGCTGGTAAAGAGCGCGCCCAGGTCGTCGAGCCAGGAGTGCAATAACACACTGAAGCGAGTCCGGTCGGGGGTCCGATAGCCGCCGAGGGCCTGGTCCAGAGCGGCGCGGACCAGTGTGGCGGCGAAATCGCCTTTGGACGCCCCGACGCGGTTGAACTTACTGAGCGGGAGGCGGCGGCTTCTGAAGGATTCGAGTTGTAGCGCGAAGGCCGGCACCCAGGCGGTGTCGAAGCCGGCCTCCTGGGGATGGAGAATCCATCCACCGTCGCTCGTCCACTGGCCGTGATAGAGGACACTCTGTCGGTTCTTGAGATTATTGGGGACGCGGTAGCTGTCAGCCAGCAGCCGCACCGCCTCGACGTGGCGGCGGACGTCTTGCTCAAAGCTGAGCCAGCCGTCAAAGGTGCCGGAGATGCGCGGATAAACAACCCGTTTAACATAGGCCACGCGGCACTACCGATCCCGACTGGCATAGAGCACCCAGCGGTCGATGGGTTGCGAACAATCGGCGAGTTGCGCAAGTGCGGGCCACAAGACGGGCTTGTACGTCGAGATGGCCGTAAGCCAGTCGACGTACTCCACCGTCTCCGCGCGCGGGTAGACCACCCGCGTGACACGAGTCTGCATGGCCCACCTCCGGGGCTACGGTCTACCCGGCCTCCCAGAAATGCAGATGGCCGTCCACGGAGCCGGCCGCCGCCGAGATCACCCGCAGGCCCACCCCTTCGTCATCGAAGGCGCCGATCAGCATCAGCCCCTCGCCCTGCGGCACCGCCCAGCGCATGCCGCCGCGCTGGTTGAAGCCGAAGTTGATGGACGGCTGACCCGAGAAGGTCGTAGGCTCCGTCGTGAAGGTGTGCCCCGCGATGAACTGCGAGGCCCGCGCGCCCTGGTGGAACGGTTCCGGCGTCGCGGTCGTCGACACGCCGGTGGTGGCGAACGTGCAGTAGGTGACCTGGCAGCGGTGCTGCGTGTCAGCCGCCGTCGTGGTGCCCGAGCCCGTCATGACGGCCTCGACCACCTCGCCGGTTTCGCCGGCCGCGTTGGGCGCGGTGGCGATGGCGGTGGTGACCGTCGTGCTCGTCGTGAACGCTGAGACGGTGAGTGCGAATTTCCCCATGTCAGTCCCCCCATCCTTTCTCGGCTGCGCCGGGAGGCAACTGCATCGCCCACTCCCGGTCGAAGCGGACCTCCACCGTCCATGTTCCATCGGCGCGGTGGGCCGGCCACAGCACGCTGGGCGTGATGTGGCCGATGTGCGTGTCCAGGTCCACGTGCAGGGGGATGCCGACTGCCGCTAGTTTAGTACAGAAGTACGAGTCCTCATTCAACTGCTCGCTCGACTGCTGTCCGACCTCGAACCAAGGATCATTGAGCTTTTCGAGCACGTGCCGGCGGATCAACATCCCCGCCGAGCCCGCGACGTGAATCCGGTGGAGCCCCCCGGCCCTGGGAAGTTGGCTCCACTTCCAGGGCGGGAACTTCCACGGGGAGTCGCCCGGTAGCGGCTCCTTGAAGATGACCGGGATGAACGGCGGCTTGCGGCGCACGCACAGCGGCACCACGACGTCGACGTCGTGCGCCAGCAGCCGGGCCAGCGTGTCGGGGCGCAGGATGTGGTCATCGCCCATGATCCACACCCACTCGCCCACCATGTCGCGGATGCCCTGGTTGCAGGACGCCGCGACGTTGAGTCCGACCTGAAACCGGAACTCCGTACCCGCCGGCCGGAGCAAGTGCAACAGGCTCACGGTGAAGCCGGGATAACGAGCCAGGTCGCCGCTAGCGATGACGATCGTGCCGGGGGCGATGCTCATCGACGGTCCTGCCCTGGCTTCGTACACCACTCGAGCGCCATTGCCGGTAGCGGGCTGCCGTGCATGATCGGGACGTTGTAGTTGCCCCACTTCAGTACGGTCCCGCACCGTCGGCACCAGCGCTTGAACACGTACATGCTATCCCGATGGCTGGCCTCCGTGTCGGTGTCCATCTCGCCCTTGCAGACGTGGCACCATTCCAGACCCGTCGTCAAGAACGGATTGCCCACCGTCCGGTTGCCCCGGTGCGCTGCGCCGGCAATTGAGTGCAGCCGGCGCGTGGTCGGGCGATAGGCCCAGCGGCCCTTGGGCATCACACGTACTCCCGCCCGACCATACCGCCGGTCGCGGTGAACTGGTTGGCGGCGACCATGAACTGTTCGGAGCCGGCCGCCGCCGCCGCTGGCTTGAATGCCACGGCGCCGATCCCCCAGAAGTCCGGCGTGCTAAACGTCCACGACATCACCCCCCCGGCGGTGCCGGGCTGCGTCGAGCTGCGGTAATGATTGCCGCCGACATCCTCTGCCTCTCGAAGGGTCTGGTCAGCTCCGATCGTGGGGCCGGCCGGCGAGGACACATACAGGTCATCGACCACCAGATCGTCCGCGCCGACGCTGGCGACCGTGACCGTGGCTGGACTCGCGGTCCCGTCGGCGGTCACGGCCGTGCCAACCGGCGTGGTTTGATGGACGCCGGTCATTGAGATCACGAAGAGGATATGGCGAAGCGGTTCGGTGGTCTCCAGATCGCTCGTCACCGTCTGCGCACCTGTGGCCTGCCCAGCTAGGTAGTAACCCGCCGACTGATCGTTAGCCGACGCCGCGAGGCCGAAGTCCCACAGCTCCGTCATCCCGGACCCGCCATAGGTCGCGCTGGTGGACCCGCTGGCCCCGCCCCCGGTGTTCCAGCCCACTCCCGCGAACACCGCGCGATCGCTGCCGGCCGACGTGTGACTCAACGACAGCACCCCGTCGCCGCTGACCTCCTGCGCGCCGGTGGAGGTATCGAACGCGACGGAGTTGTGAACGGCGATCAACGGCGGCGGGGACTCCGTCGTCGCGGCGAGGACAATCTCCGTGTTGATCGTACCGCGCACACGCTCCAGGAGCACCCGAGCCTCAACCGTCGTTCGGCCTTCGCCGATGCGCCGGGCTGAACGCAGGCGACGGCCGTCCACCACAGTGAACGCCCCGCCGGGATCGAAGAGAGGGACGCGATAGGCCAGCCGGTATTCACTCACCTCTCCACTCTGATCCACGCGGATGCCGCCGCTCACCTGCCCGACCGCCCGATACTCCTGCCCGTCAACCGCCAGGATCAAGGACACTCGGCACACGCCGGTCGCCGCCCAGGCCAGCGGGGCCGTCGTCGTCGGTCGGCGCAGACGGATCTCGAGGACATCGGTCTGTGGGTCCACGGGCACGAATATCGTCTCGACCCGGCGGGTGCCAGCGTCGAGCGTGACGAGTTGCCGGGGGGCGAGCGTGGCCATCAGATGCCTCGCTCTAGTTGATGCGCCATCAGGGCCAGGCCCAGGGCAAAAACGATGCTAGCGATGATCGCCAGGAGCCTCGCCGTCGGCCCTGCGGGCGGGGCCTCTACCCCCGCGAATCCGATCGGCCCGATGGTCGAGACCTTGATGAGGTCATACCACTCGGTCCCGACCGACCCGCAGTTCGGAAAGACGGCCGGTGGACACGTCACACCGTCGCCCGAATTCGCCCAGTTCTCGAACCACAACGTGCCGACCGCGCCATTGGTACTCGTCCGGTCGAAGCTGATCCCCGTATGCTGCATGCGGAGGGTCATCGAGCCGGAGCAGGCGGTGCCATCCGTCCCGCAATCGTCCCCATAGAACTCGAAGATTCCATTCGTGAATCCGACGTCGTTGAGCTTGATGTGGGTCTGCAGGGCATACCACCGCCCGCCGACGATGTTGAGATTGTTGCCTTGATTCTGGAAGAGGTTGACAGGGTCCGGTCCCGCTCCCGCGTGGTAGTTGTTGAAGACGATCGCCGGTGGACTACCGCTCGGCCCCTCAGCCCCATTAGTGTTAAAGCCAAAGTTCCCCCACCAGATCCCGCCGACGCCCGCGCAACAGCGATTGATCGTCAGAACCTTCTGGCCTGACCAGAGATAGCCGACCGAAGCCTTGTAATACCAGCGCACGTAGAGCTCCGGGACCTCAACCAGCCCGACGAGGCTGTGGTCGGCCATGTTACGGCCGCCGACGCTGCCGCCCTTCACCCCACTCGTCCCGGCGCACGATCCCGCGACTCCCGCGCCGCCGCACTCCGCCGCGCCGGCCGGAGTGATCGGGTTGGCGAAGATTTGGCCACACCAGCCCTTCGTGCGGGTGGCAATGCCGCCGTTGGCGTTAGCCTGGTCACAGTCCTCGCCGTACCACTTGCCGTCCGGGCTGTTGGCGACTCCCGACGTCTCGAAGTCCTCGCACATCTTGACATTGGAGTCGGAGCCGTCGCACCCGGGCTCGCTGGAGTTGAAATACGGATCGGCGGCCACCGCGGCGGCCGGACCGATCACGAGGACCAGCGCGAGGAGCCATGGCCGCGCCAGGAGCCAGAGGGGCCGGAGGATGTCCGCGGTGACGAACCGCCACAACTCCACCGCCGCGGCGATCAGGAAGTAGAGGCCAGCGGCCGTCGCCATGAACCGGATGGGGTCTGCCGGCGCATCAGGCGACGCGCGCAGTGGCGCCCGGAGGCGCTCCAGCAGTTCCTGGGGCAGTCGCCTCATCGCGCCGGATTCCCCCACACCGTCGTGTAGGCCGCCACGTCGTGCGTCACGACGGCGCCGGCCCCGACCCGGCAGCCCGTCCCCAGATGCACCCCGGGAAGAATCGTCGCGCCCGCCCCGATCGAGACGTCGGCCTCGACGACCGGCGGTTCGGCCTTGTAGTGCGGATTGACCACCACCGGGTAGCGATCATCGGTCATCGTGACGTTGGGGCCAATGAAGACGCGATCCCCGATCACCGTCCCGTTGGGGATGAACGCGCCGTGCTGGACCCGGACGCTCTCGCCGAGCCGGCTGTTGTGCCCCACATAGGCGCAGGAGCCGATCACGCAGAAGGGGCCCGTTCTGACGTTGCGCCCGACGGTGGCGAAGTTCCAGACCACCGTGCCTTCGCCCAGGGTGGCGAAGGCATGGACGGCGGCGTGCTCGTGGACGGTCGTCTCCATCAGCGCCTCAGCAACTCCTCCAGCATTCGGCAGTTCGCCAGCGCCAGCTCATACGCGCGCTTGTGCTGCGCCGACCAGCCAGTCACGGGAACCTTGGCGTACTCAGCGCAGCTGGCGCCTGCCGATTCGACTCGAAAGGGGCGCGGGCCGACTTGGCGCCTCGATTCCCCACGACGTCCACCGCGTCGGCATCGACCTCGTACTGCCCATCGACCGTCAGGTTGAAGGCTGCGATCGGCGCTGAGACCTTGGCCCCCGTCGGCGGGTCCAGGGTCGTCACCGGCACCGTGACGCAGCTGGACAGCACGGGGCTGCCGCTGAGCCCGGCGCAGAAGCGCGCCGAGGCCAGATCGTTCAGATTCGTGCCGTCCGCGTTCGTCTGCGGAAGGTCAGCCTCCACCGTGGTCGGATTGACTGGCCCCACCGCCCAGGCGGACAGGGGGCAGAGCAGCAGTAGCGCGGCGACGAGCCACAGCCTTTTCATCACGCGATCTCCTCTTTGCGAAAGATGCGACGTTGCGCTTCCTCGTTCAGCGCGGCGAGCCGGTCGGCATGGAATCGGCGGGCATGGCGCAGCGCGGCGTCGGACAGCGCGGCGAGACCGGGGGAGCGGGCCGCCGGGCCGATCATTGCCGCCGCTCGAAGGTAAATTCGCGCGGGTCTCGGGCCGGTGGGGGCGGCGTGCGGAGCGCCGCCAGGATGCGCTGCCGCACCGAGGCATCGGGCGCCGGAGGATCGGGCGGGATCTCCACGAACGGCCCGCGCCACAAATCCGCCCAGAGCATCCGCACGAGGCGCAGCATCACGGCTCCTTGAGGTAGACGAGCACCCGACCGGCGCCGATGACCTCCAGGCGGAAGCCCCCGGGAGCGGCCATGCCGTGCGGTCCGAACGTCTTGCCGAGGTACGTGCTGGTCGAATCCGTCAGACACTCCCAGAGCAACGCCCCGCTCTCCCGTTCGCGGAGCTCGACCCGGTCGCCGGCCGTCGTGGTGCCCACCCACAGGACGGAGGCGATCTGGGCAGGGTCCAGGTAGGCATCGCCGACCACGGACATCACGACGGGGCCGACGGCGGTGTTCATGACGCCTCACGCCGCTGTAAGGCGCGCGCTTGCGCCCGGCCCACGCCCGAGCGCTGCGTGCTGGCCCCGGCGGCCTTGAGGAACAGCGCCCACGCCGAGAGCGCCGTCGGCACGTCCCACCGCTTGGCGGAGCCCTCGCTGACCGCATAGAGCGTCAGCGCGTCGTGGTCGGCGGCCAACAGCTCCGGCTCCTCGTCGTCGTCCTGCAGGGCCGCCGACCACGCCAGGCAGTCGAGACGCAGGACGCCGCCGCCGGCCGCGGGCGCCGGCCAGACGCCGAAGAGATCCCACGACACCGGGAACCAGTGCCACGGATCGCCCGTTACGGTAGGCCACGTCTCGTGCTGCCGGTCCAGCTCGCTCATAGACATCACGGTCAACCGACGGTCCTGCGTATGCAGCCACAACCGCCAGGGCGCCATGATCGAGGGCCCTAGCCCGCGCAGGCTGTAGTAGGCGGTGCCCGGCCGCAACGGCAGCATGACCGTCCGCAGGATGGCCCGCGACTCCTCACAGATCACCTCGGCGCCCTCGTCGATGAGCGCGTTGATCTCGGCCGCCGTCCAGAAGACGGGCGCCGCTGCCGACTCGTTCAGCGTTTCGAGGATGCGGGTGCGCAGCGCGCCGCGGTTCATAGGCGCTTGGCGGCCTCGGGGATGGGCTCCGCGAGTGCACGGTCGCCGTAGAACCACCGCTCGTATTCGTCGCCCCGGGTGAACAGGTTGTGGCTCCCGCTGCCCGAGACGGTGATGTCGGTATGCAGCGGGCGACCGTGCTTGCGCGCGTGCCGCACCTTGGCGTTTGCGTAGTCGATCCGGTGTAGGTGGATGAGCCAGAGCGTCGTGTCGAGGCTCGTCGCATCCTCCGGGCCCGGGTGAAAGCCCCACGTCCACCGCTTCGGCTCCGTCACGATCAGCGGCTTGTCGTAGGACGGCTGGCGCGTCCACCAGTGCCGCTGAGGCAGCAGCGGCGCGGCCCATTCGATGGGCGGCTCGTGCATGTCCACCACGTCATAGCCCATCCCGGCGGCGCTCGGGGCGTGGAGGTGCTCGAGGTAGGCGCGCAGGGAGCCCGCGTGGGGCACCAGGAACTCATCAGGCGTGGCGAACACCACCACGCGGTACTCGGCGAGGAGCCGCGCCTGCCACTCTTGCGTCAGCGCGTGGAGCCAGGCATAGTCCCAGCTGAGCTCGTGGGCCACGCGGATGCCGCCCGGCACCGGCGGCTCCGAGGCGTGATCGAGGATGTAGGTGTCCCCGGCCCGGCCGTACCAGGCCAGCCAGTGCGGCAGGAACTCGGGCTCGTCCTGCACCACCGTGAAGATCGCGGCGGGCTTCATCGCGCGACGATCACCGCGTGGCCGTCGGGATAGGCGGCCCACTGGTCCTTGATCCCCTCGACCCGCGCCCTCGCATCCTTGACAACGAACCCGGCCGACTCGATCCGGTCACGCCACCAGTCACGCGGCTCTCGGATCACGTGATCGGGCTCCTCGTCCATGTACGGGATGGTATATCGCCCAGCAGCCCCGAGGGGGACGACGACTGCAAGCGCCTGCGTGCGATGGCGGAAGAGCTTGAGCAGCCGCGCCACACCCGCCTCGTCGCAATGCTCCAGCACGTCCTTGGCCACGATGAGCTGAAAGTCCATCGCGGTGAAGCCGAGCGGCGCGGACGCGGTCGCCACCCGCAAGTAGGTACGCACTTCGGCGTCGCCGTGCGCCACCGCCCAGGCCGAGTGGTCGCAGCCGTAGGCATCGCGCAACATCCAGCGCAGCGCCTTGACGAGCCATCCCTGCGCGCAGCCGAAGTCGAGAATCGGTTGTTGAGGGCCGGTCTCCGTCAGATCCACCAGCGCGGCCGCGAGGCGCACGCCCGTGCGTGGCATCCACCGATAGGCGTCGTAACAACTCCGCCCCGTCAGCGTGCCGCGCCGGTAGTAGTCCGCGTCGTAATACGACGCCGGGACGAGGCTCACAGGCTGCTGGCGAAGAAGTGCACAGCCCGTGGCCCCGCCTTCGCCTGGTCGCCGCTCGACGGCGTCGGCCCGAAGTCCGTCTCATGCGGGAAAGCGCTCGCTCGCATCGCTTCCTTCGCCTCACGGAATGGGGCGGCGCCGAGCAGGGGCAAGCCGTTGGACGCCGGCATCACGTACCGATTCGTCTCGCTGTCGTCCGCGAACTTCACGAACACCCACGGCAGCGCCTTCTCGGTCTGCGCCCAGGAGCCATCGGCCAACCGCTCCCGATCCAGCACCACGCACCGCGTGATCACCGCCTTGTCGATCCCTTCGGTCGTCACCGCCATGTCAGCCCCCTTACGTGGTATCGGCCCACGCCGCGACCACCTTGTCGTCGCCCAGCCACATGAGCTCCAGCTTCTCGCCGGGGTCGGGATGCGACCGCCCCTCCCACTGGTGCCGGTACATCACCCATCGCGTCGCCACGGCGTTGCCGAAGTGTGGGCGGTTGCGCTCATACTCCTCCACCGCCTCGCGCGACTTGAGGGCCTGCAGGTACACCCAGATCTCCTCGGTGAACTCCGTCAGGCTCCGCCCGATGTTGAGCACCTGCGTGCGGATCGGCCGCCACCTGAGCCACCGGCGGAAGTTTCCGGCGATCCGCATATCCACGCAGTGGATGGCGAACGGCCACTGCCAGCCCTCGTGTTGCGGATTCCCGGTACACACGGCGTGGCCCGGCTGGAACATGCAAAAGTTCTCCGGGAACCACGGCCGGATATGCGTGAGATCCCACCAGGCCGAGCGATGGCTGCCGTAGGGCGTGCGCAAGGTCATCTCGCCGCCGGGCATCAGCACCCGCCAGGCTTCGCGCATGAAGGTGTAGGGATCGGTCAGGTGCTCAAGCACGTGGCTGCCGTAGATCACGCCGGCCGTGTTGTCGGCAAAGGGCCAGTCCTTCTGCAGATCAAAGGCGGCGTCGATGTGCGGCGCCGGGTCGAGGTCGCAGTTCACCCAGCCGTCCATGCGGTTCTTGCCGGCGCCCACCTGGATCTTGAGCGGCGCTGTCCCGTCCGCGCGCGGCGCCAGCACGGCAGCGCGGTAGAGCGGGCCGCTCATACCTTCGTGTCCTCGGGCGCGCCGATGATGAACCCGCGATTCAGGCTCTCGTCGGGGTGCTGCAGGCGCTTGATGTAGTCGTCGATCGACGCTTCGGTGTAATCCATGTGCCCACACCGCACGGTGGGCTCAATCCACACCTCGAACCCGGCGTCCTTGACCTTGGTGTAGAAGTACATATCCGACCCGTAGCCCTCCAGCGTGTCGGGGTTCTTCTCCTTCAGGTCGAACCACGGGTACGGGATGGCCTCGAAGACCTCGCGCTTGATCAGGACGCACCCGAAGCCACAACAGCCGCCGGCCTTCGCCAACTTGAACGGTCGATCCAGAGGAAACATCGTCACGGGCGTGTGCGGAAACCGATTCAGCGCGGGCGTCACCGGGCTCGGCACGTAAAGGCACGCTTGGCCGGTGCCGCCGCGTAGGAAGTAGAGGCCCGAGGCGATCGGCTTGTCGAGCCTCTCCAGCTTCGTGATGGTGTCGAGGGGAATCCGCATGTCCATTTCCGTGAGGAATAGATGCGTGCCGTCCGTCTCATCGAGGAAACGGCGGGCCAGCAGGTTCTCCGCGGAATGCGTATAGGTCCGGTCCGTGGAGTAGGCCGATAGGATGCCGGCGCTGCCGTCGAGAAACGACGTTGCGTAGTACCGCGAGGCGTACGCGATGGCCAGCATGTGCGAGGTGTAGACGGGCGCATAGGGAAAGGGCCCGTAGGCCACCATGCCCCACACGATCCGCGGCGGCCGGCTCATCGGGCCCGCTCCGCGACCATCGCCAGCCGCCGCACCGACTCCCGGCGCACCTTCGGCGACGTCACCGACCAGGGCCACAACAGCAGCCGCGCCTTCTCGCCCATCCGCAGCTTGGCCGGCGAAATCTTCACGCTCTCGTGGCACGCGCATCCCCCGGTCACGATATGCCGATGCGTCACAATTCGCCGGCAGCCGTGGCAGCGGTAGAACTGGTACTGATGCGGCGCGCCCGTGCCATGCCAGTAGGCTAACCAGCGGCCCCCGACTCGCTCAGTGAACAAGGCGAGACAGAGCCCGCCGATGCAGACGATCGCGAACCACCCGATGATGACGGCCGACTCCATGCCCGACGCTCCTCTCTCTGTGCAGGTGAAAGCTCGGCCCCGGGGGCATGACCCCCCGGGGTTGCCTGACCGCTGCGCCCCGCGTCACCCGGGCTGCACGGCGCCTTGTGGGCGCCCGCGCTCCTCTACATCGACCGCATGAAGATCTTGCGACTCACGCTCCCGGTGGACGTCGTGATCGACTCCAGCAGCACCGCCCAGATCGGCGTCCGCGTGAAGTTGGCGTTCGACGTGTAGACCGTGTTCTCCGACTGTAGATAGTCCTGCGCGGCCACCGCCACCAGCGCCACCCCCGTGGTGATCGAGGTGTCGGTCGTCAGCACGAGCGACGTGCTGCGGTAACCGTAGATCTGGATCAGCCCATACGCCTGGTCCGCGATCGCCGCATCCGCGATGCCGGCGAAGGCGTACAGGTTGGCCGTGTCCATGTCGCGCACTTTCACGCCGTCGACGGAGGCCGAGGCGATCTCCCACTGACACGTCTGATTCGCGTTGAGCGCGGCGCCCTCGTTGTTGAGGACGACGATGAAGATTTGCTCCGGGTCGGTCCGATTGACTCGTTTGAACAGCATGGCGGCTTTCTCCTTTGGTCACTGACGCGGGTGCAAGCCGCCGTTTCGTCACTGTCTGGCGCGTCGGCCCAATTGCCGGGCGCCCCGTTGAGTTAGGAGACGATCGACTTCGAGATCCCGTACAGTACGCCGTTCTTCCGGCGGTTCTTCACGCAGTGCGCGCCCATCCAGAGAAGCTGACCGACGCGAGCGTCCTGGTTCTCCGGACGAACCATCGGCGTCGAGATCCAGTCCGTGGCTTGATCGACCACGATCTCCATGGCCTCGCTGTTGATCATGAAGACGGACGACACGGTGTGCGTGCCGATCGCGTCGACGATCTCCGCGTTGGTCTCAGTGTCGGGCACCACTTCGTCCCAGATGAAGGTCGCGCCGCGGAACTTCAGCAGATCGTCGCTGCCGCGCATGCCACCGAGCACGTCGATGACGCGCTTATCGGTGACCATGTAGCGCTCCTGGTTCTGGAGCGAATTGAAGTACTGCTCCCACGCCACCTGATCGCCGAGCAGCAGATCGGGCGAGCCGCCGGCCCCGCGCGTGCAGTCGTTGTACAGGTTGTTCAGCTCCTGCTTGTAGCCGGCGAAGGTGGTGGCGCTGCTGGAGTCGGCCATGTTGCGCCAGAAGGAGTAGGTATTGCCGTTGATGTTGCCGATGCTGACGGAGCGCGAGGCGTTGGTGTCGATGAGCGCGGCGAGCGGCAGAGGGCCCGAGGCGCCCGAATCCAGGCGGCCGATGCGCGCGAGGAACTGGCCAGAGGCGGCCGAGGCCGTGATGCGGCCGGCTACGATGCAGTTGTTGAGCAGCTCCCTCGCCGAAGACTCGGCCTGGGTGATCTTCTCTTCCAGGAGGCTGACGATGCGGTGCTTGCCGCTGTTCTGCCGTTCCTCCAGGCGCGAGATGGCGATGGAGACAGAGAGCTGCGACCACGAGTAGAACGCCGACGTGATGCCGTCCTGAGGCGTGGTGTCGAGCAGGCCGTAGCCCGAGTAGATGTCCGCCGTGCTGTTGAGCGCGTGCATGAGGCCGACCTTGACGCGCTCGCCGCCGTCGGTCGTCCGCACGCGACCCCGCATGTTCATGTAGGCCATGTAGCGGTTGCCCCGACTGATATTGTCGTGGATGCGCGGCTGCATGTTGCGCAGCGTGGTCGTGAGCAGGGCTCCGTAGGGATCGGTCAGTGTGCTGGGTTCGCCGGCCATCGGTCAGGCTCCTTAGTCGGGCACCGCCACGCCGGCCGCGCGCAACTCACGCTCCGCCTCTTCGGCGGCGATCTTCATGGCGTCGCGCGCAGTGGTGGCCTTGCGGACCCGATCAGTGACGTTGGGAAGGGTGGCGCGCCCGGACTGCCCGGTGCGGGTCGCGTTCCTCGCGGCGTCGCCCATCGCCCGGATGGCGTCCGCCTTCGCGGCCGATCCATTCGTGACGGCGTTGTAGAGAAACGCTAGCTTGTCGCCGAACCTCGGGTGCGTGAGGGACGGGGACTTGAGCCAGTCGGAGAGCTCGCCCATGTCGGCTTCGTGCGCTTCCCAGCCCGGTGCCGTCTCGGTGAGCTTGCCTGCGGAGGCGCCCCACTCGGTGTCACGCGCGGCTTGGTCCTTGGCTCGATCTCGATCCACCAGCGGCTTCGTGGCGATCTTGGCGGCTTCCATTCCAGCCGCCGCGAGGCTGTCGGCCATCCAGTGCAGCGAGGGGTCCAGGCGGGCCTTGACAGCGGCCACCAACTGCGGGCTTGGGGCCTCTCCGTCCTGGCGTGTCGGTTCGGTGGCTGCCGGGGTCGTCGTGCCAGGGGCCGGGGCGAGATGCAGGCCGCGGCGTTGGGCCTCGAGGCGGATCACTTCGGTGGCGAACGCCTCATCCGTGCGAAACCGCTTCAGCATCTCGGTATCGGCGCGGGCGGGGTTGCGCTCCTTTTCGATCCACTTCGTGTAGGCGGCGTGCATCCGCTTCCAGTGCGGCTTGATCTCCTCGGGCAGATCGGCGGGGTTGATGAAGGACTCGACGGTTGCGGCGGCGGCGGCGGTCGTGTCCGGCTGGTCGGTCGCGCTCGCAGCGGCGGCGGTCGTATCGGTGGCGTCGGCAACCTGCTCGGCGCCCTGATTGACCGGCTCGTCGACTACGGCCGTTCCGAGGTCATCGTCGGCCATGAGAATCCCTCAACGCGAAAGGGCCGAACGGTCGGCCGCTCGGCCCTCTCAGGGGCTCTCAGGGTTTGCGCGTGGCCCTCTCAGGGGCTCTGGCGCGATGAGCAGAACGGCGGGTCCTGACCCTTTCGGGATGCTCCCCGCCGCCCGCGCGCGCGCTCCTAATCCGGCACTATGGCACGGATTCCTGGAACTTGACAAGCCGTCCGCATTTCGGGCACTCGATCTCACCGACCAGGCGGCCGTCGAAGAGGCGCCGATGGCACTCAGGACAGCGCACGATCGGCAGCAACACCGGGGGCGCCTCGACGTCGAGGATGAGCAGGATCACGCCTTCGCCGCCACCTTCGGCGCTTCCGGCGGCGGCCCGATCTCAGCCTGCAGCCGCTTGATTTCCTCCTGCTTGCGCTGCCGCTCCACGAGTTGGGCCATGTAGCGGTTGTCCACGACGGCCTGGCACGCGACGCACCAATGACCGGCCGGCTCGGTGAAGGTGCCGCCCGCTTCCTTGTGCTTGAGCTTGACTAGGGCGACGAACAGATCGCCGCCGCAGGCGCATTTCAGGTTGGCGAACTCGGCGATGCGGCTCTCGGCCATCAGACCCACCCCCCGCGCCACTGCGTCTGGCGCTCGGTCGCCCATTCGACGCCCGCGCGCTTCATCTCGCGCACGTGCTGTGCATGGCTCGTGATGTAGACGGGCTCGACGCCCAGATTGCTGATCCACCGGCCGCGGCCTTCCTCGAACCACGTCAACCCCGTCCCCACCGACAGCACGGGCGCCAGGCTCTCCCCGCAGGCGCACACGCGCGTCTCGGCGCCTCGGTCATCGGGCGCGTGGATGTACTGCTCGGCGGTGTGGTCGTTGACGCAGCGCAGGGCGAGGAGGGGCATCAGTTCGCCACCGCCTCCGCGATCCCCGCCGCCGCGATGAGCGCCCCGGCCAGCAGCCGCGCCTGCTCGGGCGTGAGCCACTGCGTGCCGACCGGGCGCGTGTGCTGGATCACCACGCGGTGGCCTTCGACCGCCACCGTCGTCTGTGTCTTCTCGGTCTGCGCGGCCATGCCGTTATGGTCCGTAGGCGGTGTTGAGGAAGCGCGCGAGCGCCAGCGCGTCGCTCGGCGTAACAAAGCCGCCGCGCAGATCCAGATCACCATTCGGCATCACGGCGGCGGAGGCGACGCCGACCGTCGCCGTCCACGAGAGCGCCGCCACCTCCGCCTTGACGGCGTCGGCCGCCGCCTCGGCCAGCGCCAGGCGCGTCACGACGTCATTCGCGCGGCTCACCGCGCCCCTCCGGTGATCGCGGCCAGGATTTCCGACGAAGCCGTCGTGCCTGCCCCCGCGCCATTCGACGACCCGCCCGTCCGCCCGGCCTGATTGGCATTCACGGACACCATCTTCTCCGCGAGCGCCGTCAGCTCGTCCAGCAGCCGCTCGTCGTTCACCTCGAACTTTTCCGCCGTATAGCGCAGCAGCTCGCGCGAGAGCGCCAGTTGCGGCGCGGCGCCCAGCACCTTCAGGAACTCCATCCAGGAGCTGCGCTCGGTGTCGAGGTTGCGCGGCCGCGTGCTCCCCGGCACCACCGTGACGTCGGCCTCGAATTGCAACTGCTCGCGCGTCACCTGCAGCCACTTCTGCGTGCCGTGCCGCTCGCGGAACGCCTCCTTGAGCCCGGGCAGTGTCTTGAGCATCATCGGATCCAGCCCGTACACGCGCTGGGCGTACTGCGTGAACTCGCTGTCGTTCATCTCGCGCAGCTGGACCCACATGGTCAGCGTCAGGGTGGCCTTGAGGCACTGGAACATCTTGCGCCCCGCCTCGCTCATCCAGCGGATGACAGCCTTCTGCTGGTCCGCGTCGCGCAACCCGGCCGCGCGCTCCACGAACGAAGCTTCGGTCGCGGTGCCCTTGTCGGGATCGGAGAGCCGCGCGCCGGTCTGGCCGGTGATGATCCGCCAATCGCCCTGCAAGGCCGGCAGATCCCGCCAGATGTCCATGTTGAGCGGCGGGGTTTCGAGGATCTTGACCTTGTTGACGTCCTGGCACTTCGCCCACTCCATATCGCGCGCCGACTGCATGACCTTGATGGCTTCCTCTTCATCGGCGAACGCGCCATCCGTGTAGACGCCTTTACGCGCCGCGCGCTTGCAGCCTTCGTTGATCTGCGCGCGACGGATGTTGTACTCCTGCTGCACCGGCAGCCAGTCGCGCACCACGGGCTTGGGCCACGGATTCGGATCGGGCCCCACGATGGGGTCGCCGAGAATGAGCAGGGCGTAGGGATCGTTGTCGATCCACGCCGGGAACGGCTCGTCGACCAGGAACTCCTCGAACTCCTGCCCCTCGGCCCAGACGTACCAGCGCTTCGCGCGGATGTCGTAACACTCGTTATAGCGCAGGAGGTCTTCGGTCTCGCGCGCCATCGGTGAGGGGCTGGTCCGCTCCTTCGGCCCGCGGGTGGTGGCGTTGGCGACGAGCTGGGCACGCACCGACTCGCTGAAGCGCGGGTCCGCCTTCGCGTCCTCGAGCCGCACTACCACTTCCTCCCCGATCCACGTCCACTTCGTGCGGTCGGGGCCCTCGTCGGGCAGCAGCATGTTCGCGGCGTCCACCCACGTCCAGCGATACACCTCGTCGGTCAGCACCTCGGCCGGCTCGGTGAGCGGCTGGCCGGTCAACGGATTGATTACGGGCTGCGGCTGCTGCGTCGCCTTGTCGAGCGTCGGCTGCCCGGCCGCCGTCTGGTAGATGATCTCGCCCGAGCGCGGATTCGGCTCCATGCGCGGGTCGTAGCAGATCTTCAGCGCGCCGAGACGGAAGTAGGCTTGAAAGACGGAGAGGTTGCCGGCCGTCTCCAGGTGATCGTCCTGCCGAGCGATGGTCTCCATGAGGCCTTCGCCGATCGCCGCCGTGCGTTCCGTGACCGGCTCGGTGGTCTTGGGATGGGCGCGCACGAAGAACTTGGGCGTCTGAAAGAACAGGTTGGGCCGGTTCGCTTTGATCGTCGCGGCCAGGTGGTTGTAGACGACATCGACGTCCTGCTCGCCGAGGAAGAACTTTTCGGACGTCTCGACCTTGTACTTGGTGATCCAGTCCTTGCGCTGCTCGACGGCGCGGCTGTAGCGGCGCTGCCACAGCTCGTAGAGCCGCGGCGTGTCGGCGGGTGGGGCCTTCTCAGCCGAGCGTCGGCGGCGCTTACGCGGGGGCATGCGGGCCCTCGTTCTCAACATGCAGCGCGCGCTTGCATCGCTCGCAGAACCACTGCCCGGAGATGGGCGGGCCGTCTCGCCTCCACGAGAACGTGAAGACGGCCAGCTTGTGTCCGAACACGCGGCAGACCGTTGCTTCGACGAGGGACTCCTCGGGGTCGAATATCATCCCACCATGCTCCGTCGATACGTCCCCACGGGTTGACCCTTCGAGGCGGCGATCGCCTGTTTGCGCCACCAGTCGAACGTCGCCGGCTGCGCCTTCGGCTTCGCGGCGCTCGGCGTCGGCGGGAAGCGCTGGAGGAACATCTTGAGCCCGTCCCAGGCGTGATTGTGCTTGTCGACGAGCACCTCGGAGGGGTCGCGCGTCAGCGCCTGCACCTCGCTCAGATCCTTGTACTTTTGCACGCCCAGCTCGCGGATCAGGTGCGGACACTCCGTGGTGATCCGGTAGCGTGGCTTCTCGGGGTCGGCCCACAAGGTACCGATCAGCCACTCGACCACCGTGGTATCGCCACCCCGCTCGCCGCGCTCGAAATGCACGCCCTCGCGCGCGAACAGATCGGCGATCGACTTGTTCGGCTCGTCCTTCATCGGCTGGTCCTCGGCCCACATCGAGGGATCGGCGATCTTGATCCGCAGCGCCTCCGCGAACGGATTGCCTGGCCAGCGCAGGCGCGACGGTTCGATCGACGCCTCCGGCCGGCGCGGCAGTACGACGTCCTGCCCCTTGAGGATGCGCGCGATGTAGGACACGGGCACACGGTCGGCGTAGAACTCCCACAGCGTGATGATCTGTCCGTCGCCGTTGATACCGTGTACGTGGAACGCGGCCGGATTGTTCCAGCCGTGATCGTAGGACCCATAGAGCTGGTAGCCCGTAGGCGCAAAGGGCTGGCAGACGATCGGGCCTTGCTTCCACGTCTCCCACTCGGGGAACGCCTTGGCGCCGCCGAAGGCGCCGTAGTCGATCTCCATCTCTCGTTTCCACCGAGGAGACGCGACGCCACCCGCGTAGCCGGAGAGCGCCTGCTGCAGCCACGCCTCGCCGGCCACGGTGCCTGGCCGCTTGTCGGGGTCGGCCGAGTAGTGGACGCGCAGCACCGGCACGTCGCCGGGCACCACGCGAGCTGAGAAGCCGGGGATCACGCCGCGTCCGCCGCGTTCACGATACTGGCGAACGCGCCCTGGCCGGCCGAGGAGAACGCGATCAACTGCCCGCCTCCCTGGACAGCCGGCAAGACCGCGGTGTAGGCGGCGTCGAACTCCGGCTGAAACGCACACTCGTCCGACGCCACCACGCTCGGGTGGTTCGACCGGATGATGTCGCCGCCCTGCGCGATCCCCCAGATCTGCGAGCCGTTGGTGAAGTACACACGCCCGAAGGCGCCCGAGCGCGGCCACGCGGTCATCCGCAGGTGCTGGGGCAGGTGGCTCTCCATGAAGCTGATCCGGCCGATATGTGGCTCCTTGACGAACACGAGCTGGGCGGCGTCGTCCTCCGTCTTGCTCTGCACCATCAGCAGCTGGTGCTCGAACGCACGTGCGCGCCAGAGCAAGTAGCCGCACGTGAGGTTGGTGGCGAAGACGTCGCGCGACTTTTCGATGAACAGAATACCCGTGCGGTGCATCAGCAGCAGCATCGGGAGCGAGACGCCGGCGTCAAGGGCGTGCCGCGCGTCCTCGGGGCTCATGAGACGACCGCTCACCAGCATGCAATCCAGCATCGCGCGCAGATAGGGAATACCGGGGAAGGGCTTGACCGGGTTGGTGGCGTCGTGCTCGTCTTTGGATTTCACCAGGCCGGCGTCGAAGAGGAAGTAATGCGCATCGCGCCGGCAGCGCTCGGCCTCCATCGCATGTCGCGCGCGCAGGATCGCCGCGGGAGGCTGGGGACTCAGGGCCCGCCCCATCGCTGCCGGATCACGCGCCGCACGGCCCACCCCTGCCAGAGCAGGTGTAGGAAGATCCTGACCCGCATATAGACCCGATACCACCAGAAGACCTCCATCAGCGCCTACGCATAGATCGATTCGCGCAGGCCCCGAAGCGGCTGGGTGCCGCGCCGCAGCCACGCGAGGTAATCGCTCAGCGCCACCGGCTCTCGGTCCGACTCCCAGGCCCACTCCGCGCCGCCTTGACCCCCTGGCGCGGCGCCTGTGCCCGCCGCCGCATCGGCCGCCGCCGTGTTCGCCGCCGCCATCGCGTTGGAGATTTCGCCGGGCGTCAGCCCCGTCAGGCCGCTGATCGCCGAAGTCTGCGCATTGGCCGCCCCGGTCATCGCTCCTGCGGCCAGCGCGGCCGCGGGGCCCAGACCCGCCGCCGAGAGCGCCGTGGCTACCGCTGTCGTCGTGGCGTCCGGCGGGGTGCCGACGACCCCGGCCGTCACGGCGCCGATGGCACCCGAGAGCGCCCCCGTCAACGCTGCGGTCACACTGTCCGGGTGCCCGTGCGCGGCCGTAAGGCTCATGCCGGGCGTAAGCCCCTCGGCGCCGGGGTCACCCGTGATGCCCAGGCCCGACGTCCCCACCCCAGGAGGGGCCGGGCTTATTCCCAGCGCGGCCGCGACCCCAGGATCGTCGACGCCCACCGCGGCCTCGCCCGGATCGCTGGGGTCACCGCCCGGGTTACCTTCCCCGCTGTCCTCGCCCGTGTCGCCCCCCGCATAGTACGCCCGGCCCTTCCCGGGCTTCTCGGCCTTGACGCCCTTCGACGCCGGCACCGAGCGGTTCATCGCCTCCAGGATCGGCCTGAACTTCTTCGTCGCCTCCGCGTTCATCACGAACTCGCCGCCGTGGCCCTGGCCAGCGCCCGGGAGCTTCTGGAGCTGGTCCGCCTGGCCCTCCAGGAAGCCGCCGGCCGGATCGCCGGGCTTGGCCGCTTTCAGGCTCGCCAGGTACTCGCGCAGCGGGATCGCGCCGGTCATCGCGTCACCAGCGCCCAGATCAGTGACGTGATGAGGCTGCCGTAGGCGAAGCCGATAGAGGCCCAGAAGAACCTCACGATACGAGCCCGTTGAGGATCGCCGCCACGCCCAGAAACGTCGCGGACCCCAGCCGGCCGTCGCGCAGCGACTCGATCGCCAGCGCCGCACAGAATCCGGCCATCGCCAGTGTCATGCCTCCCCCCTCCTCGCCCCGTTCGCCTCCACCCACCCCTGCACCACCCGCACCTGCTCGTCCGTCAGCCCTCGCAGCCAGTCCCGCCCCACATCCGCTGGCCGGCTGTCCGGCTTGCCCGCCATGAACTCCCCCAGCCGCGCCAGCGTGTCCCCCGCCTTCAGCATCCCCGCCGCCGCCCGCGCCACCGCCTCCGGATCGGCCTGCGGCAAGGTGAACGTGCTCCTGACCTTGCACGCCGGGCACCGCGCCTCCACCTTCCGCCGCTTGTACTTCGCCCCCTTCAGGAACGCCATCTGCCGCGCCAGCGCCTCCTGCATGTCCGTCAGCGCCCGCCGCGTTAGCTCCGGATCGAGCCCCCCTGATGCTCCCACCATCGCCTCGTGCAGAAACACGTCGACGTCGCTGCTCATCGGCCCTCTCCTTCGCCCGCTGCTCGGTGAGAAACACCTGCTCCCAAGGGTAGCTCAGCACGTAGAATGGTTCGATACCCCATCGCTTCATGACTCACTGCGTTAAACCTCCCTGATTTCACGGCGCGGATTTCGAAGGGGATACGTCCGCGGCCGCGCAACCGAACCCGGGGTCGACCCCTCCCCCCTACCACCCGTAGACCGACCCCTTCTACCGCTTGTGCCTCGGCTCGAGCATGCGCTCGGCACCAAGCCAGAGCAGCACCGAGCCTATCGGTATTCGTCAGTCTTTCCGCGTGTTTGCGGACTCGACTTCCGATAATAAGCATTATGTCAACCACGCTAGCATCCTACGCGCCCAGGGGCAAGCTTGTCCACAACAGCGTGGGAACGTTGTCATGCCGTCCTATTCTCCGGTTGACGCTTTCGGCCGATGGTCATCGCCAAAGGCGAGGAGCGATCGTAGATGCACCGTGAGAGTTCCCAGGTGTGCACGAGTTGATCGTTGGTGTACCAGCATGGGCGAGTAGTAGGGCGGTGGCGCAGATACATCAGGAAGCCTTTGGTGTCGTGCCAGCGCCGGATGGCCGCGGTGGAGACGCCCATGCGCTTGGCGATAGCTTTCATACCCCAGTACTCGGCCATCAGGCGGGCTGGCCTCCTGGTTGGTGGTTCATCTGGCCACTGCCGTAGTGGGACACGCCTGCGGCGGGCGTGGTACTGATCTTTATCGCGCGTTCTATGTACGCGCGCGCCTTTCGCGCTGCGTCAATCCGTCGGGTCATAGGCCAAGCGGCCTCGGCAGGTTCCTGAGCAGGGCAGCGGCCTGCTCGCGCACGCGCTGAGCATGCTCGTCGGGTGGCGGCGCAAGACGCCGAGCGAACACGGGCGCAGGGCCTGTGACGATGCGCCTGAACTGCTCGATGTGATCACGCACGGTCAGCGCGCAGCCGGGCTCGGTGCAAGCGTCCTCAGGGCGCGAGTCCTTCCAGCTCGGCTTGTCCCACGGCGGTGTCCAGTCGGCTGATGGACGGGGCGCCGATGTGGTCGTGGTCTCGATGCGGGCGCTGCCGCAGGCGCCGCAGAAGCGGTTGGTCTCAAGGTTCTCGGCTCGGCAGTCGGCGCAGGTCCACGGCGTGACGCGCATGGCACTATCGCTCCTTGGCTCGCGTGAGCCAGTTGTTGAGGAACCGGGCGAGGTCTTTGCGGGGCGCGCGCGCGGGATTCGCCACGAGCCAGGCTTCGGCCTTCAGGATCTCGGCCGGCAGGTCGACTGAGCCGTTGGTCTGAATCTGCGCTTGCCAGAACACACTGGAGCGCAGGCGAGGGACGGCACCGAGGCGGCCCGAGCGGTCGAGGGCGCTCAGGATGCTTGGTGCGATGCGGAAGGCGACGCGGGCATCCGCGGCCGATCCGTTCTGTCGCCCGGCTCCGACCTCGGTAGTATCAACGACTCCGGTAGTATCAACGACTTCGACTACGGCCACATTTGTTGTCATCTGACAGCAGATGTCAGCAGGTGTCGGCGGAGGGGGGAATTTGGACTCCTTGGCACGGGTCCGTTGGTGCTTGTCCCAGGTGACGAAGAAGCCCACGTGCTTGTCACCAACCCGGTAGCACCCCATGAGACCCGAGTAGCGCAGCTCGGTCAGCCACATGATCACGAGGCGCTCGGAAACCTTGTCGAGCATTGAGGGGAAGCAGAGCCCGCGGACCACCCCAGGCTCGGCGTTAAACCGCCCGTAGTCGTCAGCACATGTTGTCAAACGCCAGAAGCAGCGTTCCGCACCGTGGGACAGCTTGGCTAGGGTGGGACTGGTCCGGGCACTATCTCGAATCATCCGATTCGGCATGGACACCTCGCTCAAGGTGGCCGTCACGAACGGGGCGGGCCAGGCCTCTCGGTGTGAGCGCACCGAGCGCCGGCCCGCCCAGCTTGCGGCGGGGAGCATTACTACCGAGTCGTAATTCTCTCACAGGAGGAGAACCTCGACGAGAGAAATCACGCGCGTGTGTTCATCGTCACGTGGTTCAGCGCCTCATCCCCCCAGGTGTCCCAGCCGAGACGGTTGCGCCGGGCGAATAGCTCGACACGCGGGGCCGGCGAGACACGCTCCACGAGGTCGAGGAACGCCTCGGGCTTGGCGCTGTGCTCGCCCCTGGGCCATTTCCCACCAGTTCGTCGGGATACGTTCGCTAGCGGGCAGCACGCCCCTCCGAGCGAACAGCACGTGCTCGGTCGTGAGCACATAGGCCCCGCCCAGTCCTATGCCGTGAGGCCGCTTACACCACGTCAGGAGTGTCGACGGCCGGAAGCCCCAATGCCGGGCGACTTCGTAGGCGTCCTCTACGAAGGCGTTGACCGTCCACAGGTAGAGGTGGGCGCGCCGCTCCGCGAGCCCGGCGACCGGCAGCGCGGCGATCTCCTCGACCGTCATGGTCGGATACGTCAGCGGGCGGGAAGGCCCATTGCTGGCCCACTCCGGCCCTCTACCGACTTCCCACGGCGGGTCCGCGACGATGGTCCTATACCGTTGCGGCACGCAGGCCCCCGAGCACATCTCCAGGCAATAGGACGTGTTCAGGCACGGGCGCACGGCTCACCGCCCGAACCACGGCGCGAGCCTCACGTCTTCCCCGCCTCGTCCCGGGCGCGCCAGGCGGCCAGGGCGGCGTCGGCTTCCTTGATGCGCAGGCGTAGCGCGGCAGCATTCGAGTTGCCCAGGCTCTCGCGGACAGCTTCAACCTGTAGGTCAGATAGCTCCGCGCGCAACTTCCTTAGCGCCCCCGCCAGCGCCTCGGCGCGCGTGAGGGCGGCGGCGACGGTGTCGAGTTCGTCCTCGGCACTTTCCAGACACGCCTCCCTGATGCGCCGCAACGCCCGCTCACACTCAAAGCCAGATCCTCTTGTTTCCAGCCGAGGGCGACACGAAGCTGAGCCACCTTCGCGCCCAGCATCCGGTAGACGGGCTCGAGATCCTTGTTCATCCCCTCCTCCTCACGCTCGCGCCATCGGGACGGGCTCCAGTTCCCACGGTCACGCTCGCGCGCCAGCCCGCGGCTTCTTGGCCTGCACGAGCAGCCAGCGCGCGAGGCGAATGAGCGAGCCGGCGTCCGGTGTCAACCCCCGCTCAATCCGTGAGAGCGTCGGGTAGGAGACGCCGGTTTCTTTGGCCAGCCCGCGAAGGGATAGGCCACAGGCCACGCGCGTCTCCGACACGTCACCGGCCAGACGCCGGAGCACCTGGTCCACCTCAGCATCAGTCATTGGGAATGTCCTTCCATCCCTCACGCTCGCGCGCCCGCGGGGGTCAGAGCGCGAGTCTCCCTTGTGGGCGCCTAGAGGCGTTCAGCCGGCGCCGGAGCTTGCCTGTCTCCTTCGGGTGGCACCAGATGCAGAGCGTCCGGTAATTCTCCAGCCCACACCCGCCGCCACCTTCGGCAACCGGCACAATGTGGTCGGCCTCCCAGAGCGAGCGCCGGAACCAGATCCCGACCTCGCCGTGCTGGGCGGTCGTTAGGGTGACGCTTGCCACGTAGCGGGCCTGCACACCCTCAGCGATCAGGCGCCTGTACTCCGAGGTGCGAGCATCCACCGCCTCGCGCTCCAGCGCATCGGTGTCGAGGCCACAGAGCGCACAGACGCCGTGATCTCGCTCATGGACCTCGTGCCGCACGACGTTCCCATCTGCCCTGATCTGGTACTCGTGAACGCAGGCCGCCGAGCACCAGGTCCGGCGCGGCTTCTTGACCTCTCCCCCGCACCAACGGCAGACGCCGGCCGGAGCCCGCCCAAATGGCGGCCTGATCCAGCGTCTCACCGCGCGCCCGCGCCGCCGGGGGTGGGGGTGGGGCGGAGGTCAAGCGCGATGGCGACGTCCTCGACGCTCCTGGCCAGGATGGCGATGCCGCCGGCCTGCTGGACGCTGGCCAGGAAAAGCGTCTGCGGATTCGTCGGCCAGGTTCCGGGGCGCTTCACTTCGATGGCGAGGAAGCGAGCGTACCTGATGAACGGCCCGGCCTTGTGAACGCCGTCCGTCTGGCTCACCGTGATCCACCCGACGATATCCGCCAGCCCCGGCGCCCCGAAGCGGATGAACCGAGTCCGCCCCTTGTAGTCGGCCTTCACCGCCCCGACATTGTTCCGCCAAGCACAGACGCCCGGTACAGTGCGCAGGAAGGCCAGGATGGCGGCCTGGATCTCCCGCTCCTTTCTGGAATGCGCGGCCCCACCACCGCGCCCCTTGCCGGCGAGCGATGTCCTCACCTCGGCGCCAAGCTGCCGGCTCCCCGCATCCATCGCCCGCCCGATCTTGCCCCTGAGCGCGGCGAGCTCCTCGCGGGTAATCGACGGACTCACCGCCACCGCCTCATCTCGCGCCGGATCTGCGCCTGCACCTGGAGACTCGTCAGGCCGTACTTGCGCGCGAGCCCGACCACGCTCAAGCCGCGCTGGAACTCGCGGAGGAGACGGCGAGCGGTCACGCGGCGCTTCACACGAACCACCCGCCGCCCTGCCACCGCCGATAGGACCGCTCCTCCCGGACCGCCTCGACGACGACGCCGACGATCACGAGGACAGCAAAGAGGACGGCGGTGTAGACGGCGGGCTTCATGGCCGGCCGTTCCATTCCCGTCCGTCGAGAAGCCTTCCGGCGCGCACGCGCCCTACTCGGGCCCGGTGCTCGTCGAACTCCCCCCATTGCTTGAAGTGGAACGGGATCTGCCGTTCGACCGACCAGTCGCGCAGAATGCGGAACCAGTCTGGATCGGCGGCGCGGGCCTTCGGGCCTGACTCACCGCCCGTAATCATCCATGCCACTGCATCGCGCCAATCGTAGTGACCTGGGCGAGATGGTGTTACGGCACCGACCAGCGGCTCGGCACTGACGAAGATGGCGCGCCCGAAACGCTGAGCGCACTCATCCACCCGCCAGCCATAGTCGTCGCTCTCAACGCTTACGCCTGGCAGTACATTCGAGGCGGAGCGGATATCCTCGGGCACGACGAACGCGCGCCCCGGCCGCTTGGTGAGCAGGAGCCAGAGCAAATATCGCGTAGCTCGGATGAGATCCCACAGCCGGCCAAGTTGGCCTTCTGGGGCATCGACATCGAGGTAATCAGCCATCGACGCGCAGAACACCAACGCCCTCCCGTTTCCCTTGGCCGCCGCCGCGTTCCACCGGAGAGGCTCGTTCCAATGCTTGTCGCCGAAGATGCGCCGCGGCGTCCCCCTGCCCCACACTGAGAAGCCGTAGCGCGTCGAGTCCCGCCGGGCATAGCAGTTGTCACAGCCGGGCGATACCTCGACGCAACCCCACCACGGATTGAATGTGTGGTCGGTCCACGAAATATGACTATCCCTCACGCCCGACTCCCCGGAATGCCGGTCAGCGTGCGGCTCGCCAGCCACTCCTTGCTCAGCCACTTGCCGGGGTGCTGAGTCAGCTTCAGACGGCGCTTACGCTTCAGGATCTCCTGGAAGCGCGCTGCCTTCCTCGCCACCGATCCGACGCCCCCGTGGCGCACGCACGCGCCGTGACCGCTCGCCTCAGAGACGCGGCACCATTGGCAGGCCGCCTCCGTGCCCGCGCAGCCGGCGCAGTAGACCGAAGCCTTCCGTGCTGGCGCGCCGCATTTAGCACAGGGCAAGTCGGGTAGCCGCGTGTCATGTGAGCCTTTGACCGGGGGCGCGATCGGCTCCGGCTCACTCAGGACGCGCCAGACATCAAAGCCGTGGGGGCACACGTACCGCGCCTTCCGCTTCTGACACTCGCTCTCGGAGGCAACATCGAGTCGCCAGGGGCCCTGACAATGCGGGACGGTGGAGGCGGACGCGATCACGCCGCCGCCTCCTTCTTCCGCAGCTCGGCCGCGAAGGTCGTCTCCAGATCGGCCAGCGTCCCCGCCACCGTCCGCGAGCACGTCGCCTCGGGGTGCCGCCTCAACCAGCCGTCGATCTGCATGTCGCGCATGATCCGCGCCTCTTGATCGGCGTTTGCCTTCACCTGGGCGTCGACCTGGGCCTTGGTGGGCGCCACCATGAACCACTCGCGGAACAAATCGGCCGGGAGTTTGTCGGGGTTCATGCCGCCGCTCCGACCTTCGGCTCCCCCGCTCGGGCGCGCAGCGCGTTGACCATATCGGCCAGAGCCGCCAGGTCGCAGTCGAAGGGCTCCGCGCCGCCGAGGTACGTCTGCTTGAACGTCTCCCGATCCTTCGGGGAGAGCTTCAGCAGCTTGGCGAGACGCTGGGCATCGGAGATCAGCGTGTTGCGGTCCTGCTCCTCGGGTGAGGGGAACAGCGTGGCGGCTTCGTCCGTGGGTACGGCCGGTCCTCCGACCTGCGAGGTCTCCGGGGCGTGGTCAGCTACCCCGGGCACCGCCGGCCGCGGCGCATTCTCGTGCAGATCCTCAAGATCCTGCGTAAAGATGTCGCTCGCCGCCGTGACGTTCAGTACCGCCGCCACCAGCGCCCGCTTGTTCGCCATCTTCAGCACCGTGTTGTACTGGTCGGCGAGATCCTCATTCGCGCGCCGCCCCGTCTCCTGGGCCATGATCTGCGGATCGTTGGCCGCGAACTCCGCGCCGCATCCGCCGCTCTTGGCGTGGCAGTACCAGCCGGCCGGGCTGCCGTCCCGCCTCGGGAACTTGCTCTTGTTGATCTGCTCGGCGCCGCACTTCGGGCACGCGCGCCGGCTCTGCCGATAGGCGTACTTCGACTCCTTGGTGGAGCACGAGCCCTCGCCGCTGCCCCACACTTCGCCCGTGGGGATATGCGTCAGGATGTTCTTACTCTTGACCGTCAGATGCTTGCCGTCATAGACCTCGACCGAGTGCGGGTCCGGTGCGAGCCGGAACAGCATGCACAGCTTCTCGGCGCCCGGCTTTAGCAGGCTCGGCTTGGTCCCGGTGCCAGGGATCACGCCGTAGTGCTCCCCCTCCTTCATCACGCGCTCCATGACCATCTGGATCTTCTGGACCTGGGCGATCATGTCCTCGATGGTCAGCTCGTCGCGGCGGGCGAGGGACGACGGTGTCGGCTGTCGGATCGCTACCGCATCACTCATGGCTCGTAATCTCCGTTCTTCACGGCCCTTCGGTGGGCCACGCCGTTGTGATTCGCCCAGCACGCGCATTCATCGCACCACACGCGCTGCCACCGGATCGGCCTCTCCTCCAGCGGCAGCACGACGTCCAGCGCGAACGCCAGGGCGCCGAACAGTCCATTGGCCCGCAGCCCAAACTCCTCCGACGCGCGCTCGCGCTCGCTAGGCATCGGCGTTCACTGCGTCCCACAGGGCGACGCCGGGGGCGTTCATGTCTCGGAGCACTCGCAGGCCGATCTCAGCCATAAGCGCCAGTATGCCGTCACGTCGCGCGGCGTCGGCGGCGGCGTCGGCGGCGGCGTCGGCGGCGGCGTCGGCGGCGGCGGCGTCGGCGGCGGCGGCGTCGTCGGCGGCGGCGGCGTCGTCGGC
>Ga0209751_10000541_pt1 | contig 40676 bp, 26 predicted proteins | sample RifCSP13_1_FD_184019 | JGI IMG/M metagenome (GOLD analysis project Ga0209751, IMG submission 184019) | Soil microbial communities from Rifle, Colorado - Rifle CSP2_sed 13_1 (SPAdes) (version 2) | ecosystem: Environmental > Terrestrial > Deep subsurface > Rock core/Sediment | place: Rifle...
TCGCGAGATGAAGAATCGCCGGATGAGCAACCCCCTGACGACAATCCGTCATAGGGTCCCTATGGGAAGTTACGAGGCATGAGACGCTCGTCAATGGTAGGACCTTTGTGGCGTATGGGCCGGTTGCTTCCAGCGGGTTAAGGGTGGAAGGGTCGCTACTCGTGTAACGACCCCTCCTTGGCGGGGAACGACGGCGGTTTGCACGTAAGTTTCACAGAAGGGGGGCTTACGGCGGTCACCTGGCCCCCCTCAGGGAGGTCGTCAACGTGATCCCCCGAACCGGAGGACCGCCCGCACGGCAGGCGCCGGTCGGGGACGGGTGGGTTGAAGTACCAGTCGTTTATGGGGGCCCGATGAAAGGAACTCGTCGGGTGGCTCGGAAGGCGCGACAGGAAAAGGCGCGGTTGACACGAGAGCGGAAAGCACGGAAGTAGATCGGGCAGCGCCCTGAGGCAGGGTCAAGGGCCGCGGAAGATCGGGGCCATACCCGCCAGAACCGCACCGGTTGCGTGAACGCGCCTTTCAGGAGGAGTGCTCGGTGGACAGCTCAAGGGGGCAGAAGTTGAGGCGTCTCAGGGTACCCACTCTTGATATGCGACCCCCCGCGCTGGGCACCTCCTGAGTCCGTTCACTTAGCAATCTTCACCACCTCCTCGTGATACTCCCGCGGCATCCTCCACCGGAGGCGCCGCATCGGCTTGACCGCGTTGTAGTCCTCGAAGGCCCAGGCGAGGAACGCCTCGGCCTCCGCGAACGTGTCGAAGACCAACGCGTTCAGGTAGTGACGTTCGGTAGGCCAATCGCCAACGAGGGTGATGTGAGGACCGGATATCAGCTCTGCCTCACCCGCGGCTCAGCGAGGATTGCGTGGCTTCCGTCTAGCCCACCGAGGACAGGAAACTCACGGGAACGGCGGGGAGTGACCAAACTCGACCCGGACTCCAGAGGCAAGCAGAGCGTATCCGAATCCTGCCAGACCGTTAAACGCGAATAACCATTCGGGAAGGAGCGGTGACGATAGCAGTAGCACTTGATATGCCACCCCGCCGGCGGTGATAGCTACGAGCGCGACAGCGCCGCCGGCTGACAGCGCGAAGGCCAATCGATGTCGGAAAGACTTCGCGGCGGCGAGGAATAACAGGGCATGGACGCATACGACCGGACCCAGTACTGTCGGCAAGTACAAGAACATCCCAAGAAAGAGGAACTGCCATCGTCCCGGCGGAGCAAACCATCCAGGGAGCAGTAAGGGAATGGTCCCAAATCCGATGGCGAGGCTCATTACCGACCAAGGCAGGAATCGCCTTCGAACTCTCGTCTCCGGAGCCGCTCGGGAGAGGCGCACCCAGGCCGCAATCTCAAGCGCCAAGGCTGGATACGCGAGAGCCGGAAGCAAGACGACCGGCGCCCACGATTCCGATCGAGTTAACCACAGGAGGGAGGGGAAAAGCAGTAACAAGAATGCACCGGAGGCTAGAACGACCACTCCCCAGAAGAAGGGCTTGGTATTTCCTCCTGAGGACGTTTCACCCTTCACGGTCAACTCGATACCATGTCCCCGCTTTAGGTTTCCCCTATAGTGCGAGATAAGACAAAGGCCGACCGAGCTCGTATTAGGACCCCCGAAACCTATTTCAGTTCCGCCGCGATACCTTACGCGGAGGGTTGGATGGCGCGTCGGAGTATCATTGTGTTAGTGCTGATTGTGTCACTGCCGCTAGGAGCGCTCGTCAATGAGGCTCCCGTCGCTCGAGCCGCTCCCATCGATCCCGTGATTTGTGACGGTCCCTATCCATTGACGAACACGCCGCAGTACGGAACCGCATACCGCACGATGATGTTGCCCGAGATTGTCTCGGGCGCGCCCGCTCGGGGAGGTTACGCACCTCCTGAAACTCCACGTCCGCGAGACTGGGGGCCAACTACCCCGCAGGAGTGCGTTCAGCTCAGTCTCAACGAGCCATGGATCCCCGTGACATGGCTCGAGAGCGAGCCCCCGGGACCTAGTCCATCGAATCCGTGCCCTGCCTTGACGGTGAGCGGGAGGTTCTTCACGGTGGATGAGGCAAACAGAATAGTACCAGTCCCCTGGGTGGAGGTGTACCTCTGGGACTATGATATCAACGGAATACCAAGCCCTGGGGGCCCACCCTCGCGGGTTGTTCTGACCAACTTCCTGTCAAGGGCAATTACAGATTGGGACGGCTTCTTCTCGTCTCAAATCTGCAATCGGAGGTTTGAAGACGACCCCAATGATGGTCAGCCCGGGCGCGATGAGGTCGTCGACCTACTCGCGCAGTTTGTGACTCGCTCGTCAGCGTCCATCGTGAGCCGTTGGTATTTCGGGGGGCTTTCGATCAGTGAGGTCACAGACTCTGTCTACTCCGGAACTACCCGTACATTCCCGAACGTCGATCCCTCGGGAGTTGGCACGGGCGAGGGGTCCTTCTACATCGGGGATTGGGTTGCCGACTGGGACTTCCGATGGGCTGCCCTAGCTTACAGGAAGTCGATGCTGATTTGGGACAAACTGGCAAACGGGAACTTACAGGTACCCACAACCCCTGACGCGAGCAACGGGGGCGATGCGGCAATCCACTACTTGGCCCCATGTTCCCCTAGAGATCCCTGTGACGTGGACGGCGCCGGGGCCCAAGGTGAGCCTTTTCCACACTATCAAGTGGCGGGTGCGGACTGCAAATGGCCCGACCGGGGTGGTGGCGGCATTTTCGACGCTCATCCCGACGATCAGGACTGTCCACGGTTCTGGCGATACTTGGATTGGCAGATACACTTGGATGACAAGGCGGACGTGATGTCTCGGCACACGTTCGGTCATCTTTATGGTCACTTCCTGATGCAGTGGGCCTATGGAGGGTGGTATCCTGGAGTCGGTCCGTCGCACGGGGACTGCCCACTGACGGAAACACCCCCTGGCTGCGAATCGAGGGACGACACCGAGGGCCGCGTGGGGGACTTCGAGGACCCAACCCTGCCGGCCTGCCCCGGCAGCTATGTGCTGCGTTGTCAGGAGCGCCTGTCGGCCGACTTCGGCCCGGTGGTTGCCTGGGCGGAAGGCTGGGCCGACTTCTTCGCGACACGCACAGTGAACTACGCACCGGACGCCAGCTATCAAATCACCCGGCCCGACCTTACCACGTGGACAGTCGATTTCGAGACGGGCGATGCGTCGTGGTCGGGCGATCAGGACGAGGGAAGGGTAGCCTCTGCGCTTAACGACATCTTCGACGCCGCGAATGACGGCGTCGACCAGTACGAGTCAGGCTGGACTCGAATCTGGGATGCCTTGAGTCTCGCGGGTGCAGCAAGCTTTCGGGGATACTGGTCCGTTTGGAATACCCGGCTCCTAGGTGATGGGGCGCAAGTAAGCGGTGCTCGGCTGTCGATTCTTCAGAATGACATCGCATACTGGGGCGAGGTTAGAGAGACATGGAGTGGTGCCACTGTAATCTATCCGACGCCGGTGATCGCCGTCGACTCGGGGGGCAACTTCCATCTCGCATGGACCGCAAACGAGATAGGGCATTACCAGATCTTCTATCGAAAGCTCAATCAGAAATGGAGCTACGTCTCGGGTCAATCGCTCACCTCTGCCGGGTTCAACGCCCAGGATCCGGGAATTGCACTGGCGGGTAACGGCCCCGACGTGTATGTTGTCTGGGCGGAGAATCGTGGCACTAATCTCGAAATTTACCAGAGGGTTTACCAGTCCTCGTCTTCCACTTGGGTCCCGGAACAGCAAATTACGACCGACGCAGCTGACTCCCGAGATCCGTCGATCGTTGGCGATACCGCCGGAAACGTATACTACATTTGGAGGGACATCACCCCCGGGGGATCCTCGCAGACAGAGCGGGTCTGGTTCAGGAAGAATTCGGAAGCCCCGACTTCCCTCTATCACTGCACGGGGCCGTCGATAAGTCCGTTCAGTCGCGTCGGCTTCCCCGACATTGCCCTCGGCGCCTCGGGCGTGATTCATGCCGTGTTCAGTGTTGGCCCGGGCTGTCCTGATTCCCCCGGCGACACCAGAATGTACTATGATCGCTTCGACGGAACGCAATGGGGCTGCACGGAGGCGACGGGCGCCTCCGCGTGCACACTCTTGGGAACCGACGTGGACTGGCCGCGCCGGCTTCGTGTGGACGCAGATGGCGCGGGGCATGTATACGCCGTGTGGGAACAGTGGAACGGGGCCTCGGGATTCGATGTGTCCTACCGGAAGAGTGACACAGAGGGCATCGGCGCTTGGTCCAGTGAACTAGTTTTCGACCAAGATGGCACCGGTTCATATGAGGTGTATCCTGACATCGCGCGAGGCGGAAACGCCGAGGTCTTCATGATCTACGCGCACAAGGGAGCCGACACCAGCAACCAGTACGAGATCCGGTTCAAGAGAAGTGCAGACCACGGGAGTACATTCCCCCTGACGGTCCAGCTTACGAATGCCGTCGGCGATTCATATATCCCGCGAGTTAGCGGCGAACCGGCATTCGCCCGCGTTGGCGCTGTTTGGCGGGATTCCCGCCAGCGCACAGAGGTGTTCTTCGGGGAACTTACCTTCGCGACAGGCCCATCACCGCCTCCCTCCGACGGCGAAAACGATGGCGATGATGAGGGCGGAGGAGGTCCCGGTCCTCCGGATCCCTGTCCCTGTCCGACTTCCCCAACTCTCTGGTCGTGGGACGGTCGGAGGTATGTGATTGAGAACGATCTTCTGCCAACCTCTGCCGCGGACCCATCGCGGTTCGTCGGAGACTGGTACGTCGTCCAGGCTCCCCCATCACCGGGCCCGGATGGCTATTCGTTCCAGATATCCGAACCCTCGAGCGACCGGTCGTACCTTGACAAGGTTTCCCTCGTCTCCCTGAGTCACGATTCCGACGTTCGCGTCACCATAACAGACCGTGGTGAAATCGTCACTTGGAACCGTCCGAAGTCCGTTCGTTCAGCCACTGACCCACACGGAACGGATTGGACATCGAACCTGAAGGAAGCCGACGGCTCAGCGTACTACCGGGGCTCGACTAATTCGACGCTCTATGTATCGTTCGGCAAGGTGGGTGATGTCAACCGTGCGAACCTCATTGTCCGCACCGCGAAGAAATGCCCTTCGTGCATTTCCGTTGACATCCAAAATGCGCACGGGGAATGGCTCCATGTTGGGAGCGCAACGTCGCGCGCGTTCTGGGACTTCCAGGTCATTAATCTGTCCGGACAAGTGCCACTGCTTAGGCCTGGCGCGGTCCTGCGGTTGGCTTGGATGGGGGATGCCGACCTAGATTGGGTCGGTCTGGACACATCGGAGCCGGCCAGAGTCACCGTGAGGCCGTTGCCGCTCGCGCAGGCCTTCACGGAAGACGGGTCCGACATCAGGCCGTGGCTCACGGACGAGGACGGAGCGTTGGCGGTTCTTGACCCGGGAGAGCGAATCTGGCTGCTCTTTGACTCCGAGCCCGACCGAGAAAGGGGCATGACGTACGTGTTCGCCACAGTGGGACGATATGAACTCCTCGTGCAGCACTAAGGGTCGAGGCCGCCGCATGCTAGCGGAGTCAGCTGCCGCTTCACGCAGAGTTCCCACGCGCGTCCGGTATCTCCTCATGCTAGCCGTGGCGATAGCGCTCGTGGGTGCGAGAGCCCCTGGAGCCTCCTATGCGAATCGCGGGACAGGCGGCCTCACGTCAGAGGGTCCGAGCCCCACGTTTGCCGATATTGAACCCACTGTTCCGGGGCAGGAAGATCAGAGCGAATTCATGATCGGCTCGATTGCGGTTGGCCTCGTGCTCGTTGAAAGCCGTGATGGGCCTTTGAACTGGACCGACACGGAGGAGAACCAGACAGTCGAGGGCGTCCGGGACGCCCTTCGCTGGTGGGGTTCGCAGGAACCAAGAGCGCACCTGGGCTTCGAGCTCTTCGTGCGGACGCAGGTGCTCGTCTCGATTGAACCTACTCATCGGCCGATTAGTGCCGCCCCCGGTTGGATATCAGAAGCCCTCGCGGACCTTGGATTCACGCGATACCCGAGCGATCCCATTCTCAGGGCAAGAGATTTCAACGAGGACCTTCGCCGGAACTACGGGACCGACTGGGCATTCACGATTTTTGTGGCAGATTCAGACGACTCCCGTGCAGGGACCTTTTACGATGGCGAGCACGCGCAATCTTTGTATGGAGGGCCTTGGATCGTGATGTCGAGGTTCTCCTCTATCGCATACAATTCCCAGGTCTATCGCAGTGTCGTGCCTGCCCACGAGATGGGACATGTCTTCTACGCAACGGACGAATACGATTCGAATCCTCCCCAGTATTCTGGCTATTTGGGACTCCCGGACGCAAATGGCGAGGACAGCGTAATGAACCGAAACACGCCAACGGTCGGGCCCGCGACCGCGGGTCAGCTCGGATGGGTCGACTCCGATTCCGACGGCCTCCTCGACATTCTTGACGTGGACCCCATCGTTCGGGTAACGAAGATGTCGAGGAATGAAGACGGTAGCGCGGAAATACTCGGCTATGCACAGATCGTCCCGCTCCCGAACCGGAATCTATTGGGCGCGAGACACGATTTGACCCTAGCACGCGTCGCCTCGATCCAAGTCCGCACTAACGATGGGGACTGGGAAGCCGTGACTCCGGCAGATGGTACTCTCGGGGGCTACCGCGAGAATTTCGAGATCTCGCTGTGGTTCCGTCCGCGAGGCGGGCAGGCCGTTGAAATCCGCGCCGTGACCACTTATGGGAATACTAGAGTCAACACGACGGTTGCCGGGGAGCTCGAGTCATCCGACGCCGGACCCGCGGGCCTCGTCCTCACATCGGCGATACTGGTGGGCGTCGGAATCTCGATGTCTCTCCTGGCGTGGCACCGGCTTCGACGACGTTCCAGGCGTTGACCCTTGCCCTACCAACTGTCAACGGAGAATTTTGCGGAGACATAACACTCGTGCCATCGAGTGAATCGAGTCTTCCTCGCCTCAATCGCGCGTCCTACCGACCCAGGCGACTGATGACTCCCGCTGGCATAGTGCGTTGGAGCCAGTTCTCCGTTGATCGAATCCGGAGCTCAAGCGCCGCAGACCCTCCCCGCGAATGCCATACGGGATTACGGTTGGAGTCGATTGACAAGAAAGCAATCCCGGCACCGCTGTGTTCCACGACAAGGCCGCACTTGTCACATCTGGCACTACGAACCTTACCAACATCAACACTGTCTGGGTCTCGGGTGACCTCCTCAGTAATTATGAAAACGTCACAGTTGCACGGGAGGCACACATTGAACATGAGGCGTGGAAGCGGTACCTCTGATTGGGACGTCATCTGGCCTGTCTCACAGGCTTTGACGATTTCATCGATAGTCGCTGTAGACTTCACAAGCTCGGCTATATCGAGGCTCGCCCTGGGAACTAGCCGTAAGACTCGGCTTCGATTGGCGGTTTCACTAATCGTGCCAACCTCGTTGGCAAACAGACGAACAGATTCGGGGAAGAAACCGTCGACGATCCTAATCTTCGCAGCCGCCACAACCCCCTCTCGCAGATTCGCTACGCCGACGACCTCACCAGAGCATACGACTAGAGGGTTCCTAGCGCCGAAGCCTGGCCAGCCGACAATGTCACCCATCACCCGCAGCTTGGCATTCGTGGTCCCGACCAGCGGCTGGGGAGCAATCAGAGAGTAGAAGTCCACCTTCGCCCCATGCAGATCACCTTCCAGGGCCTTTCTCAAGATGCCCTTCGTTCCGTCGTAGTTGTTCAAAAGCAGGTAGTAGTTGTAGTCCTGTGTCTGGTGGAGAACGCTCAGAACCTGGGCGGCGTCCTTGGAATCTTGATCAGGTAGGGCACCGAAAGCGAGGTAGCTCGCGAACGCGTCGTGGAATCGGGAATCATCGAGGCGCAACTCGGGATCTATGAAGAAATGGCCCAGCTCATGGTGAATTACGAACCGGGATATGGCACGAAAGCAGGTCTTTCGACGAATCCAATGGACGGCCTCTACGAGCTCCGCAGCCGACTCGCGCAATGCCTTCGGGCAGTAAGCGACAATTCGCAGGCCGGGTCGAGCCCCCGGAATGCTTCTTAAGAGTTCATTCTCGTAGAACTCGGACCCAAGAATGGTTGCCAACCCAAGCGTCGCGAATCCTTCTGCTGAAACAATCCTTCCCGCCTCGAGATTCGAATACGTAATTGGCTGCCCTGTCTCCCAAAGGCGACGCAAGTAGTCCATGCTCGTGGTGTGGCCAATTTGGGTTCCGCGGCCCTGGATCTGGGCCATCTTCCTCGTGTTCACCGAGATTGCAAGATCCGGGAACGGTCGTGTGACCTCAATCCAACCGTTCCGCCCTGTGACTTTGGAGCCTTCCCCCGCGGTCTCCCGCTTGAGGATCGAGGCAAACTCGCTGTCCTCGGCGCCAAGGTCGACGAAAGGTAGGGGCATGTCGGAACCGGAACTGCTGCCGGTCATATCAAGTTTCCAAGGAACTGGACGTCATTCCCTGGGTGGCCCGCCGCGGCCTTGCTTCCATGAGCGACATGTCAGCGTGCTCCATGGCAGGCCTCTTCGGAGACGTTCGGACAGGAGGCCAGATTCTCATGCAACCCAATTCACGGGACAGTCGCTTCGGCGACTGTCCTCTCGTTCGCTCTCGCGGCAGACCGGACATCCTCGCGATTTCCGCTCGCGTTCACGCGATCTCGGACTCTGGGTGACATCCAGTGGGCGTTCCTCCCCTGAACGAGGCGCGCAACCGTCCCTTTCGTCTTGCGGTCGATCGCTTCGGGCGTTCCCCTCCACCTTCCACGCGATCGCGCGTCGCAAGGGATACTTGAAGACCCCGTGACAAGCGCGGGCGGGTCCACGTCACTTGGGGTACTTGCCCATGCCTGCCCTTGGGACGGAGAGGTTTCGGTGATGTTCGGGACGGACGGGGCGGTGGCAAGACGCTCGAGCATGTGCGAATCTCCCCTCTCGACGCTGTCTGAGTCCATGGGAATCTGCAGTCCGGGGCGGTACCCGAAGGACGCAAGAGGGAACCGGGACGCGCAAGATGAGCGACATAACGAATCGTCCGGCAACGATGCCAGACGAGCGCAAGAGTTCCAGTGGAAATGCTCAATGAGTTTACTTATACGAGAGGGGCGAATGCCGCGACTGTCCCGTGTTCACACGGGCCAAGCGGCGGTGCACGAGTCGGGGAGGGTGTGAGGATGGCGCAGGTGCCAAGATGTACGTTAGTTAGGGCCAGGGTTGCCGTGTCGTGTGTGATCGTGTTGGGGATGCTTGCCCTCCTTGCCCTTTCACGCGTTGTACAGCCTGGGGGGCCTGGTATGCCCCAAGGCGGGGAACCCAGCCCACCGACGCCTACCATCCAGCCACTGTTCCTGCCTCGGTATCTGCAACAGGGGACGATGTCCGGGGACGGGGACCCCTACCTGATGATGAGTGGAGGGGGCACCGCTCCGTTTTCCTCCGATGCGGCTTCCCCCGGCATGCCTCCTCTGGCGTGGCTGGCCCTGGCAATCCTCGGCCTGTGCATCCCCTTCCGGCACCGCCTACTCCGATCCCGAACGTCTCGAAGGTGGGCCAAGCTGGCCATCATCATCGCGGGCATCATGGTGCTTTCCGGAATGCCCTTCGCCCCGGCCGCCGCCGTGAGCGCCTCGCCTGCCCTCCCAGGCCCTCGCGACAACTTTGGCATCAGGCCAGGGATGGAAGGCATCGCGCCGCTGGTCGAAATCAACAGTCCTGCCCCGGGCGCCCTCGTCGGACCCTTCATGGATGTGACCGTCGTCTTCGCCGCGTTCAAGGCGAACGGGCCGGACGAGAGATCGTCCTTTGCGTTCAACGGAAGGGAGGTCCCGGGGAAGAACGTAGGGGACGTGCAGGCGGTCCGCCTCTACGTCTTCACCTCCTTCGAAGAGAGGGTCGCACCGGTGGCCATCGAGTGGAAGAACACGCCGCAGGCGAAGCAGGGAGAACACACGTTCGAAGCCGTGAGCCTCGCGCCGTTCACGGCGGGGGCGACGATCATCGTTTGCGCGGTCGCATTCCAAGGACAGCCGAACTCGGGGATTGGCCGGTCCACCTGCATGAACCTGGAGGTCAAGCAGACCCCGCGCGTGGAGTGCCTGTTCGGTCCCGAGACGTTCTACCGAACCAAGGGACAGCCCCGGGTCGAGACCCGGTCCGTCACCGTCACGAGCCGGGTCGAGGGCCCGTACACCCTCTACGTGTTCAACGGCGCACCTGACGGCAAGAACCGGGTCAGCAGCGGAAGCGTCCGGCTCAACGGGGAGGAAGTCGTGAGCCCGCACGACCTCAGCCAACAGGTCGGCGCCTTCGAGCGCGAGGTCACGCTGGAATCGGGTCGGAACGTCCTCGAGGTCGAGGTCCGTCTCGAAAGCAAGCCGGGCTCGTTCCTCACCCTTACCCTGTGCGGCTTCCTCCGGGCCGCGCCTCCCAGCATCACGATCATCACCCCCGCCGCGGCGTCCGTCGTCCCCACGTCCACCCCGGACGTCCGCGTCGACTATGCCGCAGGCGATGAACAGCCGGAGTCCAGGCTCGATCTCACCACCCTCCGGGTCGTCCTGGACGGGATCGACATCACCGCGCTCCTCGTCGTGGCGGGCAACACCGCCTTCGGCGCCGTCGATGCGGCCCACGCCTTGGCGGAGGCACCACATCAACTGGAGGCGTCCATCGCCACGGTCTCGGGCGTCTCCGCGGAGGCCACCTCGCCCTTCACCGTAGACCTTCCCCCGTCGGTGGAGATCACGGCGGAACCCGGTCATGTTTTCGTGGAGCAGCCGGTCTTCCTCACGGTGAGAGCGCATGACAACCTCGGCCTAATCGGTCTCCACGTTACGGTCGATGACGAGCCGATCGAGCTCGACGTTCCGGTCAACGAAGGGTCGGTCACCCGGGACGTGGTGGCCCACGGGACGTTCGTGCCCCGCATCGCCGGGCCCCACATTCCAGAGGCCGTCGCCATCGATACCTCGGGTAACACGGCCATGGACCGCGACGATTTCACAGCGCTCCCGGCGAGCGCGGCGGACATTCAGGTCACGGTGGGTGCGCAGCCTCGAATCCAGCGCGTCGGCTTCCCGGTGGCCCTCTCCGTCTCCGTCACCAGCACGGTCGAGGTGACTTCGGTCTCCCTAAGCGTGGAGGGCCGTTCCGTGCCGCTGAACCGCGAGAACGTGGGGACCTTCGTCCCGAACCGGGAGGGGACGTTCATCGCCTCGGTGATCGCGCAGGACGCGGAGCTCCACGTCGCTACAGCCTCCACGACGTTCCGTGCGGTGAGCGAGGACATCGTCTTGCCCACTGTCGTGGTGACCGCCGTCCCCTCGATTCAGAGGGTGAACAGCCCCGTCCTGCTCATCGTGAAGGCGGCGGACAACGTGAACGTCGCCGGGCTTGGATTGACCGTGGAGGGTATCGTCGTTCCGCTGGACGAGGAGGGGCGCGGAACGTTCGTGTCACCGACGCCCGCGACCTTCGAAGCCGTGGGGACCGTCGTGGACCCCTTCGGGAAATCCGCCTCCGCCTCCACCACTTTCCAAGTCGTCGATGAATCCTCGGGGGCCGACCTCGTCGCTCTCTCCATGAACATGAGCGGAGCCGCAGCGGACCCCCAAACGCTCGTCCTCTCCGGCACCGTGTCGGTCTCTTTCGAAAACGGAGGCTCCGTGCACATTGCACCAGGCTTCGAGGTCGCAGTGTTCGAGGACCTCAACCTTGATGGGACGTTCTCTACGGACGAGGATCACCTGTTCGGCGCGGTCACCGTCGATGACCCCGTGCTCGCGGGCGAGCGCTCACAGGCAACGGTCCCTATGTTCGGCCAACTGCGCTTCCGGGAAAACGTCCTCCTCGCGATGGTAGACGCCCGACAGGTTGTTCCGGAGACTGACGAGGCCAACAACATCGTGAGGTCCCTCATGGAATGTGACGAAAGCGAGGGAGAGAGGGCGTGTCTCCCCCCGCCCCAGGGACTGGTTAGCTGGTGGCCCGCGGACAACCACCCGAACGACATTGTGGATGCAAACCATGGAACGCTCCGGAACGGTGCGGCCTTTGGAACCGGTATGGTGGGCCCGGCGTTCAGCTTCGATGGTGTGGATGACTACATGACGACGAGGTCGATATCCTTAGTCGGAGACTTCACCTTCGAAACTTGGATAAGGGCACAGGTCCCGCAGTATGTCGGGACGATTGTCAAGTTGTACCCAACTACCCCCTATCTGTTCTTCGCAGTCTATCAGCACAGGGTCTACGTGGAAGGGGCATCGACGTTCTCCGGCACCACCACTGTGGACGATGATGCGTGGCACCACGTGGCGCTCACCCGGGCGGGAAACACATATCGAATCTATGTGGACGGCCGACTGGAGTCCACAGCCTCGGGCAGCACGGCGTCCATCTCCCAGGTCCTGGAAATCGGTGGACTTTACTCCAATTGGCAGTTTAAGGGACTCATCGATGAGCTCACCCTCTACAACCGAGCCCTCACCGATTCCGAGATTCAGGGCATCTGCTCCGCCGAGTCCGGAGGGAAGTGCAGACCCCTGGCCATCATAACGACAGCCTTGCCGGACGGCGTCCTAGGGAAACCCTACTTTGCGGCCCTAGAAGCAGTTGGTGGGACGCCGCCGTACACCTGGGACCTCGCTTCGGGCACGTTGCCGCCCGGCCTCTCGCTCCAAGCATCCAGCGGACACATCAGCGGTTCTCCAACCACGGAGGGCACATTCACCTTCGCCGTCCAAGTCCGCGACAGCACAAGTGCAACTTCAGCCAGGGAATTCGTCATGAGGTGCGCGGCCTGCATTGAGCCACCGTCGGGTTTGGTGAGCTGGTGGCCCGCAAACGGGAGCGCGGAGGATGCCATGGGTACCAATCATGGCTCGCTGCAAAACGGCGCAACGTATGGGACCGGCAAGGTCTGGCAGGCGTTCAGCTTTGATGGTGTGGACGACCATGCGAGGATTCCTGATGCGCCGGCCCTCAATCCTGCGGCGGCAATTACCCTTGAGGCCTGGATCAAGTCCAGCGGATGCACGCACTACTATGGTTGGTGCAGCATCATTACTAAGTCGCCCAACGGACAGGCGCGCGACTTCGGCTACGGTCTGCTGATTAACTCCCAAGGGCGTATCGGTTTTGTTAATGGCGACGGAGTGAACTGGTTCTCTACGTACCAAGGCCCGAGCCTGTTCGACGATGCCTGGCATCATATTGCGGCGACGTATGGAGACGGAGTCGTCACGTACCATGTCGATGGCGTGCAGGTGTTCTCCACGACAAACTCCGTTCCACTGACCGCGAACACCTCCCAGGTTGAGGTGGGAGCTGAAAGCGGGGAACCGGGCTATGCCCCGTTTAGGGGGTTCATCGATGAGGTCACACTCTACGATCGCGCCCTCTCGAACTCCGAAATCCAAGCCATTTTCGACGCAGACAGCCGAGGCAAGTGCAAGCCCCAGCCCCTTCCGCCCGTGAGGAGTCGGACCTACACTCTCGACGAGGACTTCGACGAGGGCATCCTTGTCGGCGTGAACCATGACGCCCCCAACCACGACCAGCTTCAGCTAAACAAGGTGACTACCCGCTTCCCCTTCATCTGGGTTGCCGCCTCGGGCAAGGGCACAGTCGTCAAGATTAGCACCGAGACCGGGGCCGTCTTGGGCGAGTACCTCTCTGCCCCGAACGGGCGGGGCCGCAACCCCTCCAGGACTACGGTAGACCTCAATGGCAACGTGTGGGTTGCCAACCGCGATGAGTACGACGGAGGTAGGGGGTCCGTCGTCAGAATCGGCCTCCTGGAGAACCACCAGTGCGTGGACCGGAACCGGAACGGTGTCATTGACACCTCAACAGGCCTAGGCGACATCCGGCCTTGGTTGAACCCATCCGGCGTGGACAGCAACGGTGGGGTTTCCAGCGCCCAGGACGAGTGCATCATCAACTACACGAGGGTCACCGGGACGGGGACTCGCACTGTAGCGGTTGATGCCAATAACGACGTGTGGGTAGGGGGTTTGGGTGACCTGGATCACGAAAAGCTGAGTGGAATTACAGGAGCGCCATTCCCTGGCACTCAGTTCAACCTCGGGTGCGGAGGGTATGGAGGGGTCATCGACGGGAACGGGGTCTTGTGGTCGGCCCGGGGCAGTGGGGCTCTCCTGCGATTCGTCCCCAATGCGACTCCCCCGCCCGCAGGGAGTGGTCAGTGTCTGGGTGGTCGTGGGGACTACGGGCTTGCGATTGACCCGGCCAACGGTCACATCTGGCACACCTTCCTCGAGGGGAATCGTGTCGCCGAGCTAGACTCAGAAGGACGGTTGCTCCATGTCTACGGACACGGCTACTACTATGCCCAGGGCGTGGTCGTGGATGGCAGGGGAAATGTCTGGGTGGCGAATTCGCTGTATGGTTCAACCGTGGGGCACCTGCGCACGGATGGAACATTCGTGGGGAACGTGAACGTCGGGAGCGGCCCCACGGGCGTATCCGTGGACACGAACGGCAAGGTTTGGGCGACGAACTATAATTCCTGGAACGTAGTGCGAATCGATCCCGACGCCGGACCCCTCGGAGGAGGAGGGTACCGCGTGGGCGCCGTGGATCTAACTGTCGGGCTTGGCTCCAACGCCTACCCCTACAACTACAGCGACATGACTGGAGGTGTCCTGTTCGGAGCCGTTGTCGGTCGAGGGACATGGACCGTCATCCACGACAGCAAGGCGGTGGGCACGAACTGGGGGAGCGTTTCGTGGACGAGTGATGAGCCCCCGGGAACCCTAGTCCAGGCCCGGGCCCGCAGCGCGGGGACTGTTTCCGGCCTAAGTGGGTCGACCTACGTGGACGCCCCCAACGGCGCGGACATCGAGGTTCCCGACGGGCGCTACCTCCAGGTTGAGCTCACTCTGCTCGCCAATGCCGCAGGAGAAAGGCCCATCGTCTTCGACGTCACATTACGCGCGGGATGTGAGCAGGACCTCACCGCGTCGCGGCTTGCGGCTGACCAAGGGGGTTGTCCGGCCCAGGTCTCCCTCTCCGCGGTCGTCGGGAGCGGGGGCGCCGTGCCGATTCCCGCGGCGACACCGGTGGCGTTCTACGACGGCGACCCTGCGAGCGGCGGGACGCTCATCGGAACGACGCAAACGAGCCGGGAACTCCTCGCGGGCGACTCGGAGACCGTGACCATCGTTTGGTCCTCGCCCCCACCGGGGCAGCACAGGATTTTCGTCGTCGCGGACGACGACGGCACGGGCGCGCGTTCCCTCGCCGAGGAGTCCAACTTCGTGAACAACATCGCGATTATGGTGCGGAACATCTGCGTCCCGGACCCTCCGCCGCCCGTCGTCCTCCTCGTCGTCCCCGAAGAGGTCCAGAGGACCGAGGAATCGATCCTCGTCACGGTGGACGTTCCTGTCGGATTCGGCGCGGGTGAGGTCGTCACCGGACTGGAGGTCGTCAGTGCGGCGGACCCAGGGTTCCCCCTCTTCGAGGTCACCCTCCAGGACCGAGGGACGTTCCAGATCCCCTTCCTCTTCCACACGGCGGGCGAGTACCGCTTCACGGCGGAAGCCACGGATAGCCTCGGACGTGTCGGATCAGCAACCGCCGCCATCGTGGTGGAGGCGGGGATCCCGACGGACAACATCCTCCCCGTGGTCATCATCCTCCATGTGGACGGGGGGCCGTTCGTCGTCGGGGAGGCCAAGGGGATCGCGTTCGTCGCAGAGGACAACGACGCGGTCGCCTCGGTGACCGTGGTCGAGGACACGGCGACCTTCACGTTCCTCGGTGGAGGCCCCTTCTCGCTCTCCGTATCTCCCGACGCGCCTGGAGACTATCGGGTCATGTTCACCGCCGAGGACCGGAGCGGGAACCGCGCCTCGTTCGTCCTGAGCGCGATCGCGCTGGACCCCGAAGCACCCGGCCCGCTCCCGCCGCTGCTCACCGTCCAGCTCGACCCGGACACGATTTTCCCGGGCGAGTCGAGCGCGATTCGCGTGGAGGCGGTCGACCCCCAGGGCCAGACGGTGACGGTCACGGTCAAGGTGGGGGACGAGCTCGTCCCCGTGATCGGCGGGGTCGCGCTCTACAAATCCAGTCCCCTGTACTACGGGGAGTTCCCCGTCCTCGTCACCGCCACAAACACGAGCGGTCTCACATCCCGGGTGACCGGCGTCCTCCACATCCTGAACCCCGGAGACAACGCCCCGCCGTCCGTGGGCCTCTCCGTGGACTCCACCCCTGCCATCGTCGGGGAGTCCATCACCTTCCAGGTCTTCGGGTTCGACGAGTCGGGGACCCCGCGCCTCTCCCTGACGGTGGGTGGCGTCGACCAGCCCCTCGACACGAACGGGATCGCCCGGTACACGTCCGCCACTCCCGGGGTCTTCCAGGTCGTCGCGACGGCGACGGACTCCGGCGGTCGCAGGGCCACCGTCGAGACCTCGGTGGAGTTCCTGCCGTTGCCCGACGACATCCTGCCCGTGGGAGACCTCGGGTCCCTTGCCTACGACACGGTCGTGTCGGAGCCCGTGGACATCGTCGGGACGGCCACGGACGAACACTTCGCCCGGTATTTCCTCCAGTATGCGCGACAGGGTGATGTCGGTTTCACGACGTTCGCCTCGGGGACGGAGCCCGTCATCGACTCCCTCCTCGGGACCTTTGACCCGACGACCCTCATCAACGACCGCTACACCGTCCAGCTCGTGGTCCTCGACGAGAGGGGGCACGCGACAATCTCGAGCACGGAGGTCACCGTGAGCAGCGACGTGAAGCTCGGCAACTTCACGCTCACGTTTGGCGATATGACCGTGGACGCGGCGGGACTCCCCGTCACCGTGGAGCGCACGTACGACAGCCGGGACAAGCAGATGGGCGACTTCGGCGTGAGCTGGACCCTGTCCATCGCGGACTTCGACCTGCGGGAGGACGAGGCCCGGAACGTCACCCTCACGATGCCCGACAGTCGCCGCGTGACGTTCTACTTCGACCTGGTCAACTGCGGCTACTTCTTCGTCTACGTCTGCGCGAACTGGCAGGCGGAGCCGGGGGTCTTCGCGACCCTGACGATGGAGGCGAGCAGCAACCGTGTGCTCTTCGACTCCTTGAATGGAGTCCTCGTTTGGTTCGAGGACGACCCCAGTGTCTCCTACGACTGTTACCAGGTCCCGGGGTACCGACTGACGCTCAAGGACGGGACCCGGTACTTCCTCGAGAAGTCCGTGCTCGGCTTCTTCGACGAGATGTGCGGCGGCGTGTTCGTCCCCACCCTTGGGGACGCGGTTCTCGAGAGCGTCACGGACCGGAATGGCAACACGCTGTCGTTCACCCATGACGGGATCCTCCATTCGGCCGGGAAGTCTGTGCTCTTCACCCGCGACGCCGAGGGCCGCATCACGGTGATCACCGACCCGAACGGGGAGCAGATCCTCTACCGGTATGACGCGGAGGGGGACCTCGTGGGGGTCACGGACCAAGAGGGAAACGAGACGACCTTCGAGTACAGGCCGAACCATCTCCTCGTCAACATCCTCGACCCGCTGGGTAGGATTGGAATTCGGAACGAGTACGACGACACGGGGAGGCTCGTTGCGCACGTGGACGGCGAAGGGAACCGGATCGAGTACACGCACCTCCTCGACACCCGCCAGGAGGTCGTGAAGGACCGCCTCGGGAACCTCACGGTGTACGAGTACGACGCCCGGGGCGATGTCGTGTCGATGACGGACGGCCTCGGGGGCCGGACCGAGTACGCGTACGACGCGAACCGGAACGAGATCCTGATGCGCGACCCCTTGGGGCGCGCGACGACGCGCGTGTACGATCCGCAGGGGAACCTGCTCTTCGAGAATGATACGATGGGGAACCGGAGATCGTGGACCTACAACGCGCGGGGGCAGGTTCTCACGTACACGGATGCACTCGGGCATGGGACGACCAACCAGTACGACGCGAACGGGAACCTCCTTCGAGAGGTCGACGCCTTGGGGAACGTCACGACTCACGAATACGACGCGATGGGGAACCTGGTGCAGAACGTGGATGCCATGGGGAAGTTGACGTTGTACGAGTACGACGCCTTCGGATACATGACGAGCACGAGGGACGCGCTCGGGAGCGTCACCGCGTACACGTACGATGCGAACGGGAACCGGCTCACGGTGACCCGGACGCGGACCCTGCCCGACGGCACCGCGGAGGCCCTCACGACGATCTTCATGTACGACGGCGCCGGCCGGCTCGTGGCGACTGCGAACCCCGACGGGAGCGTGCGCCACACTGAGTATGACGAGCTAGGCCGCCCTTCGGCCAGGATTGATGAGCTGGTACGCCGGACCGAGTCCCAGTACGACGCTCGCGGGTACCTCAGCGCGACCTTGTATCCCGATGGAACGAGGGAGACGTTCGCGTACGATGTCGAGGGAAGGCAGATCTCGCAGACCGACCGGGGCGGTCGTACGACCCTGATGGACTATGACGTCCTCGGGAGGCTCGTCCGCACGACTTCGCCGGACGGCACGAGCACGTCGATTACCTACGATGCGAAGGGGAACATCCTGACGCAGACTGACGAGAGAGGGAATGTTGTGACGTTCGCCTACGACGCCTTGGACCGACAAGTCTCAATCACGGACGCGCTCGGCAACACGACGAAATCCGAGTACGACGCCAACGGGAATCTCGTCGCCACGGTGGACGCGCTCGGACGGAGGACGACGTACCAGTACGACGCCAAGGACCGGAGGGTCAGGACGGTATTCCCAGACACGACGTTCACCACCACCTCCTACGATCCGCTCGGGCGGCGCACCGCCGAGACCAATCAGGCGGGGAAGACGACGCAGTTCGGATACGACGCTCTGAGCCGGCTCACGGGGGTGATCGACGCCCTTCTCCAGTCGTGGAGCCACGCCTACGACGAAGTCGGCAACATGACCCTACAGACCGACGCGAACGGCAACACGACCCGGTTCGAGTACAATCAGCTGGGGCGGCAGAGCGCACGGGTTCTCCCGCTGGGGCAGCGCGAGACCCTCGGCTACGATCCCGTGGGAAACCTCGTCTCCAAGACGGACTTCAACGGCAGCACCATAATCTATGCGTACGACGTCAACAATCGGCTTATCCTCAGACAATACGAGGATGGAACCTCGCACGTCTTCACGTACACGGCCACAGGACGGAGGGCTTCGGTCACCGACGCGAGGGGAATCACCTCGTACACGTACGACGTGCGAGACCGCCTGCTCCGGGTTACGCACCCCGACGGCGCGACGCTTTCCTACACCTACGACGCTTGCTGCAACCTGCTCAGCGTCACGACGCCCTCGGGTACGACCGCCTACACTTACGACGCCCTGAACCGCCTGCAGTCGGTCACGGACTCCGACGGTCGCGTCACTACCTATGTGTACGACGCAGTCGGCAACCGCTCTGGGGTGGATTATCCCAATGGGACCAGGACGCGATACACATACGATGACCTGAACCGCCTCACCCTCATGAGGCACGAGCGCGCTGACGGTACAGTATTCTCCTCCTTCGCGTACACATTGGGGTCCATCGGCAACCGTGTCCGCGTCGTGGAGAACACGGGGCGCATGGTGGAGTACCGCTACGACGATGTCTCCCGCCTCGTCGAAGAGGTGATTACAGATCCGGCCACCGCTGTCTCGTTGACCACATACTCCTACGACCCCGTCGGCAACCGACTAACAAAGACGAATGGCTTGGGGACGGTGACGTATGTCTACGACGCCGACGACCGCCTTCTAGTGGATGGCGGAGTGACTTCCACCTACGACGACAAAGGCAACACTTTGAGCAAGACCAGCGGCACGGAGACGACCACCTACGGTTATGATGACGAGAACAGCCTCGTGCGGTTGGAGCAATCGTCCGGGGCAGTCACGACCTACGCATACGATGCAGACGGGCTGCGGGTACGGAAGACGGACGCGACTGGGACCACGAATTTCCTCGTAGATATGAACAGCAGCACTGGCTTCGCCCAAGTCATGCGCGAGACTGACGATGTGGGCGGTGAAGTCGTCCGGTATGCATACGGCGATGACCTGGTTAGCCAGAGCCGTGGAACAGCCACAACCTACTACCACTATGATGGTCAGATGAGCACGCGGCAACTGACAAGTATGACGGGAGGAGTAATCGACAGCTACACGTATGACGCGTTCGGGAATCTCCTCGTCTCCATGGGAAGCACACCCAATCAATATCTCTACGGAGGTGAGCAGTACGAGGCGAATGCTGGATTCTATTACCTCAGGGCGAGGTACTACAATCCTTCCGACGGACGTTTCTTGACAACCGATCCCGCGACCGGAAGCGAGTTTGATCCCCCATCACTTCACAAGTACGTGTACACGCGAAACAACCCTGTAGATAATCTTGACCCTTCAGGCAGAACTACATTACAGGAATTGATGATCATTCCGGATGTATTGCGAGGGCTAGCACAGCCTGCCTACCCTACATTGAATACCAACTTCTCCCGATGGGGAACTGCGATTGTGTTCGCAGCTTTCGAGCGGTGGCGGGACCCCTTTGGGCAGGCCTACAATAGGATTCCCTCATGGTTCTACTCAAGAAACAATTCGCTTTCAACTTGGCAGGAGGCCTATCCTGAAGGAGAAGGCAAGGTGGACTGGGGAGTGACTTGGACCTGCAACATATTTGTTTACGATGTTCTTCATACGGCGGGCGCCGATCCTCCGCTCAACTCTAGACGGCACTACTACAGTGCCCAAGCCACCCATCAATTACATGACGACCTTCGAGACTATCTCAGACCGATAAACGGTGATTTGGTGTTGCCGGGAGATATTTGGACTGTTAACTGGCACGCCGATGTTTATCACATGGAAATCGTGCTTACAGCGCCCGATGATCAAGGTAACTTCTGGAGCATGGGCGCCCATGAGACTGGGGTAGACATAAACAACAAGAGCATCGCAGACCTAGGATCCTACGACCTGAAGTTCTATAGGGTCATCTAGTCGCACTACGCGCATCAGCTCGCACGGTGCATGTGCGCGACGGCCGGAAGAGCTGACGCCTGACCGAAGAGTTCGCCGCCCACAACGTCAGACGACGGTTCCGCCTTCTCGCCCTCGCGGAGGATCCGCGCGGCGTCCTCCGGCATCACGGGGTTAATGTAGAACCCCGTCCCGCGCTCGAACCCCGTGCCGTGGTACCGCGTCACCTTCCGGTTGCACGGCGCCGAATGGACGTATTGGTTGAAGGGGCGGGTCGTCGAGCACGCTGTTGATGCGGCCGAACACCTCCTTCATGATGTGGGCGAAAGGCGCCCTCTCCTCGTCCGTGAGGTCCTCGAACGCCATCTCGTGCGCCTTCGGGAGGACCCATGTCTCGAACGGGAACCGGGCCGCGTACGAGGAGATTGCGACGAACCGCCCGTTCTCCGCGACCACGCGCTTCTCCCCGTCGATCTCCGTCGCGACGATCTCGCAATACGGGCACGAGCCGCCCGTCGCTTCGTAGAACCGCTGGACGGCGGTGACCTCCTCCATGATCCGCCGCGGGCGGTCGGCGTCGCGACGATCTGGGAGCGCGGGTGGGAGATCGACGCGCCCGCCTTCTCCCCGTGGTTCTTGGAGATCAGGATGTACTTGAACCGCTTGCCCTGATTAGGTCCAGGTACCGGTGCTTTTACGCGGTGATGATATCGCCGACTTGGAAGTCGCTCAGCGCGGAGCCGGAGCAGAAACCAACGTGCGCTATCGTTGACCCTCGCTACACCAAGTGTCCTCCGTCCCAGTGATTTGCGGAAGGGACGTTCCGCTTGTGCGGGAACCGGTCGGCGCCACTTACCACACGGACGACGCGCGTGTCTATCGTGAACGGTTCTAGTCCGCTACACTTAAGCCGGATTCGTGCGTACTGCTCTCGCTTCATGGCAGAGAAAGAGGAAAAGAAACCTGGACTGGATGAAAGGTTAGCACTTGGGCGTCTCGCCGAGATCTTGGAGGCCAACGGGCGTGCACCAATCCACGAGGTCGATTGGGTCTGCCGGAAATATGGGTTTGAATCGGGTCTTGATTATAGGTACGACGCGAAGAACCGCAACCTCACTAGAGATGAATTCTTTGACCTTCTCATCCGCACCCTTCGGTGGGCTGGCTTTGCACGTTTCATTGCGGAATTGATGGACCTCCAACTCGTTGAACACGGTACGGACCCATACACCGACCACGATTACAGGCGACAGAAGCTCTTCGAGCGGTGGTGGGGTCAACCCTTGGGAAAGGCAATTGGCGTTCTGGGCTTTGAGATAACAATCGGACGGACCGGACTAGGGGAAACCAGCCTCGTGGTCCTTCCCACTGTTGGCCAGCAAAGGCAGGCTGAGACAAGCAAGCTTCGCTCGATTCTGGCTGCCAAACATCCGAATGGATTGGAGTCGCTACAGGGGGCCTACGAGGCTTACATGAGCGGGCGAACAGACGGAAACCGGCAAGCCATCGAATCCGCTCGTAACGCGCTGGAGAAAGTCGTGAGGGACTTCACTGGAAAAGACTTGGGGCCCGGTATCTCGGAAATTTCTAGAGACGATGAGCGGACGAAGGATCTGCTAAAGGAGCTTCGCAATTACTTGGGCGTGCAGGGCCCCCATGCCAGCGAGTCGCGCTCGGACGCGGATGCGTTGCTTGGAATTCATCTTGCGGAGGATCTCCTCGTCTGGATACTCCAGCAACGCGGAGAATGGTAGAGATACTCTGCGTGGGCAAAGGGCGGGTTGCGCATCGACCATCATCTGCACCTCTAAGGATCACGCAAGTTTGGAAAACCCACGTCCCGTCTGATTTGCGCCGTAAGAGTAGACAGTCGCCTGGTCAACACGCAATCGATCTAGGGCCACGCGCAGCGTCGTTACCGTACTCCGGCTCGCCGCCGCAACTGTTTCAGGGTTCGGTCGATCCAGCGCACGAACGGCTCTCCGGCGGCACCCAGGGCGGCGGCCTTGGACCGCATCTGCTCCAGAATGGGGCCGGCTTCCCGGAGGGCCTGTTCCGACGCCATCCGGTCCACTCCTGCAAGGACGGCCTCGACGACTTGGACCTTCGCTTCCTCGAATACGTCCCGTGCCGTTGCTGCCCTCCGCCGAGCCACCACCATTGGGAATGGGACGTGCCTACTTAACCGTGGCCGACGGGTCAGGTCAGCGCATTCCGGGCATCCCCAAGATATGCTTAATAACGTGGATAATCGGTGTCTTGCCCCAATGCGTGGGTTGCGACGGGACGAGTCCGGGGTCGCTGAGATTGTGGTCCCGCTTGCCGTTGTGGCCATTGTGATCCTGCTCTTGGTCCTGGTTCTACTGCCCCTCCTAACGCCACCGTCGCGGCGGACAGAGATCTGCGGCTCGACGACGACGGACGACCTGAAGCGGAAGTGGCTCGAGGTGCTGCTCGATCGAACCGACCCGCGGGTTCGGGATGTCGTGGAGCTGGTCGACCTCGCCCTCCGTCAACTCCTCGCCGCGCGGGAAGCGATCCAGAACGTCGAGGTTCTCTTCGACCTGCCGGACGGGAAGCAGGCGGCCGTCGGCAAGGGGTACGTGTACGAGTACGAAGGCAGGTTCTTCGTCGCAGTCGCCCTCTACCTTGGCTGCACCTTCGCCGGGGAGTCCGCCGCCGGCTACCAGTCGGAAGTCAACGACTTGGTGATGAAGCTCGCGGTCTTGCTTGCGTTCCAGCTCTTGGCGCCTGAAGGCCTGCCCTTTATCGGCGCCTTGATGTTCATTATCGAGATGATCTTCCAGCAAGGGCTGGGATGGACTACAGGTTCTCCTTCGATACAGAACACCACGCCGCCCTCGAGCTTGGACCAGGTGGAGTGGCCGGGGACCGTTGGCGAGTTCGGGAAGGGGCCGCCCACGCAGTACTTCGACATCACCCGATAGCCAATTCCTCGACCGGCCTAGTCCCCCCTCGAAGGTCCTATGACGCAACGGCACAGCTATCTGATATCCCCTCCCGGCCCTGGAGCGTAGAGGGGGGGAAAGACAGTCGCTCCCTCGGAATCGTCCGAATCCCCTTCCACGTACGCCACCGGCCCGGCAGGACCCTACCGATGACGGGAGCAAGGATTTTCCGCCTGGTCCGATTGACCAAGTTGACGATGGCCCGCACAGTCTTCATCCTCGGCGCGGGATTTTCGCGGCCGGCCGGAGGCCCGCTCCTCCGCGAGATGCTCGACACGGAGAACTCGGCAAATGAGGATGCAGTGGGAGACTTCTGGGCCGAGGAGGAGTTCGGGACCCTGGAGAAGATCCTCCGATCCCTGCCGGAGCAGGAGCGTAACATCGAGGGATTGTTCAATGTCCTGAGCAGCGGCCAGCTCTACGCAGAGGCCTTCGACGGATACAGAGCGTCCGACCTAATGAACTTCCTCGTAGATTACGTCACGGCCCTAGTTAGAAACCGCGTGGGCAATCCCTCTCGCAGGAAGGTGTACCGCGAGTTTCGGGACAACTTCCTGGAGGACGGAGACATCGCCGTGGTCACCTTCAACTACGACTTGGTCGCGGACCAGCTGTTGATGGAGGCCCACGGTGGACTCGACTACGCCCTCCCAGCGACGCCGAAGTACCGGTACTTCGGGCTTCGCGGCGCCCGAGCCGGCCCGGCCTTGCTCAAGCTACACGGCTCGCTGAGCTGGGTTCTGTGCGGCTCCTGTCGGACCTTGTGGCTCCACGCGGTTCCTGCGGACCACAAAGCGGGTCGGAGCTGCATTCGCACCGGCTGTCAAGGGCGGCTGCGAACCTTAATCGTTCCACCCATGTGGAACAAGGAGGCCTCCGCGAGACAGATCGCCCTCGTCTGGGAGGCTGCGAGGGAGGAGATGCTAGATGCGGAGCATTTCCTCGTCGTCGGCTTCTCCTTCCCACCTCTGGATCGCGCGGCGATGGACCTTATGAGGTCAGTGCTCCGAGGGAATCGCCGAGTTCGCCTAGACGTGTACAATGGACCGGGGTACGACTACCCCGGCCTCTCCCGGAGCTTGAACCACAGACTGCACCACACGGGCGGTCGTTTGGAGGATCTGACGCAGGAATAATGCCATCCGCTCCAACCGCCACTGTGAATTGGCAGGCGGGGTCTGGCAGCCACGGCTGACGACGGAACTTCGCCTCGACGGATTACTTTCGCTGACCCCCCACCGATACCCTATCCCTCGGTCCACTTCTGTTGGTATTCATGCCTCCTCGTTGGAGTGAAGTAGAGGACTTCTCGCAAGAGAATGTGGAATGGCATGTGAGATCGGAGCCGGGCGTCTATCGCCTCTCTCAGCACGATCGTAATTGGGAGTATCACGACTTCTACGCTGGGCAAGCGCGGGACCTTCGCGCCCGTCTTCTTCAGCATCTGTCGTCCACCGAAGAGAATGAATGCATTCGCAAGAGAGTTGGGCAGGGCCATTGCAGGTTCCAAGTAGCATATGTTGCGACACAGGCTGAGCGCGATGCAGATGAGCGCGAATCAATCGGGCGTGGCCTAGAGTGCAACAAGCAGATCCCTTGAGCCTGAGAACGAAGATTCCCGACGGGGAGCTCAGGCGGACGGCACCAGGCTGCCACTAAGCCACCCTGGTTGTGGGCGGTTGGACGAAATCCGCAGAGCTCGCACAACGCGGGCGCGAGAGCTGAAGGGCGACCGGCTGGGGTCTCAATCGCCGCGGAGTTCGTGCCTCTTCAGGTGGAGGGCCTTGTCGATCGCGAGGGTGTTCGGGTGCCGGACCCGGATTACCAGGGGGCACTTCGGGCACGGCCACTCTACGAGCACCTCCGCTGACGCGGTTGCCGTCATCGAGACGCTGCGACCCGGACGGAGCCCTTGAATCTAGCGGCCGGGTCTGTGAAAGTGTTGGCGAAGACCACTTCACCAAGCGCCCTCGGCAACCGTTGGGTCCAACTGAACCTCACCGAACCGCTCACCTGGAAGGGTGAAACAGGGCGGAGACTAAGGGTAGGCCCGATGACGGTCGGCTGTCCGCTTGTCACCGCGCCGAGCTTCGTGAACGGGTAGTGTTTCCGATGGACGGACCGGCTTAGTTTAGTCAATGGGTCAAGGGTTGGAGGGTCATGAGCATCGTGGCGAAACCCTTATGGTTTGGACGTCCCCTGTGGCGACTGCGGTCGGCGTTCGTTGGTCGACCGCAAGCATCCCTCCACAACGAGGCCGTCCGGATTCCGGACGGCCTAACCATTTTTCCGGACTGGCCATGCCACGACGCGACTGCGGCTGCGCTACCGGATGCGCAAATCCCGAAGGCGCTTCACGAGGAAGTCTTGGACCTTCTGGTCCGACAGGAGGCGGGCGAACTTCTGATCCAAGGACTGCATCTCTTCCTCGGCCTCCATCGCCGCTCGGCGGTCTAGAGCCGCCCCGCAACGGGCGCAGAACTTCCCCGTCGCCTTGTTCGCCAAGTCGCAGCGGGGGCACCGTTTCGGTGCGAGATCGCTCTCCGGCGGAGGCTCGGCTATCTTGAGACCTCGGAGACGAAGGATTGCCTCGTCGACATCCCGCCCGGACAGGTGCACGTACGTCGCGGGCATGTCCGAGCCGCGGACCCACCCGAAGTACTGGTCCATCTGCGCCTCCGTGAGGTGCTTCGCGAGAGCGGTCGCCCGGCTGTGGCGGAAGTTGTGGGGGTTCGAGCCCTTCTTCACGCCCGCCTTCCCCGCCAGCTTGGCGAGGAGCTTCCGCAGGGCCGCGTACTGTAGCGGCTCGTCCCGCCCTACGGTCCCGATACCGACCCACAGGGACGCGTCCGGTCGGCCCCGTTTCGGGTGGGACGAGAGCCACTCCGCCAGGTATGGCGTGGAGTCGACGAGGAGGATCCGTCGCATCCCCGTCTTCCCCTTCAGGGTGAGCCGCGTGCCGATGTCGTCGAACTGGACGTGCTTCGCCTGGAGGGTGAGGAACTCCCCGACGCGGGCGCCGGTCTCCCACAGCACGCTGACGACCGCGCGGTCCCGCGAGTGGGACGCCGCCTCGATCATGCGGCGAACCTCCGCCTCCGTGATCAGGGACTCCGGCAGCTTGTCGTTGTTCCGGCTGCGCGTCGTCTTCACCCACGCCACGGTGTCCTTGAACGTCCCGTCGCGGAACCACTTGTAGAACGCCTTGACGGTCTTCCGCACCTCGAGCTTCGTGTCCGGCGCGAAGTCCGAGTCCTCGACGTCCGCCAGGAGCCGCTCCACCGCCTCCCTCGTCGGCTCCAGGAAGGCGGGTCCCAGGTCCGACGCGATCCGCCGGAGGTCCGTCACGTACCGCAGGGTCCTCGCGGGGCCCCGCCCGTTCGCCCGGGACGCCCGCACGAAGTCGAGGATCGCCCGCTTCGCGTCGCCGGAAAGGTCGGAGGACTCGATCCTCTCGAGCGCCCTCCGGAGCTTCCCCTCGTAGTCGTGCACGCCCTGGCGGGCCGCCATCGCCCTCCGAGAGGGCTCGGGTAGGCACTAAACCTAGGGTGAGACGCCCGGGGCAGGATTCGAACCTGCGCTCCCTTGCGGGAAGCGGTTTTCAAGACCGCCGCCATACCGGGCTTGGCGACCCGGGCTCCGCGAATCATCGTGCGGGTCCGATAAAAGGGTTTCCGGGCGGATCACAGGAGCGCCGCGACGTCGAGCTCGAACGCCGCGACCGGATGGGTGAGGCCGTAGCCGTCGACCACGCGCGGGTGGACCTCGCCGTACACGCCCGCCCACGCCCCGTTCGCCTTCACCGCCGCGCACCGGCCCGGGATGAAGTTCGGGCCCTCCGCGGGCTCGACCTCGCACGACTTCCCGACGTCCCGCAGGAGGCTCTGCACGAGGCTCTTCATCTCCGTGAACGAGGCCTTGGGGTGGATCGACGCCGCGCCGAGCCGCCGCACGTTCGTCCCGTCGATCACGACGTCCCCGACCTCGAACACCCGCTGCGGGAGCTCCCGGTGCTTGTTCAGGCCGAGGATCCCGAGGACGCCGCCGAGGAGCCCGGACCGCACGACGCTGAAGTCCTCGCCGATCGGGTTCTGGAGCACGACCGGGGGCGGGCCCGCCACCGGGGCCTTCGGGGACGACAGCGCGAGGGACATCACCTCGATGTATCCGTAGCCGACGAGGAGGCGTCGCAGCGACGCGGAGAACTCGTTCAGCGGTTGCGCCTCCCCGATCGTCTGCTGCCGGGGGAGCGCCAAGGGGAATGTCCCGTACCCGTAGGCGATCGCGAGGTCCTCGAAGACGTCCCAGTCGTGGAGGATGTCCGCGCGATACGCGGGAATCTCGAGCGCGAGCTTCGTGCCTTGTGCCGTCGCCTCGTACCGCATTCGGCGGAGGAGCTCGATCGCATCGTCCGGGGCGATCGTGACGCCGAGGAGGCGGTTCGCGCGCTCCAGGTCCACGATCCGGATCTTCGTGTCGAGCGCCGGGGTCACGAGCTTCCGGTCCGGGTACACGGTCGCGACCCGCTCGATCCGCCCGCCCCGCTCCGCGAGCGCCGTGCAGAGGATCGTGAGTGCGGTCCGGACCGCGGCGAGGTCCGTGCCGGTGACGTCGATGAACAGGTTCCGGCTGTCCGGCGTGAGCTGCGTGACGATGCCGTTGATGATCGGCGGGAAGCTGAGCACGGTCCCGTTCGCGTCCGTGATCACCGGATAGAGACGTTTGCCCTCGAGGATCGACGCGTACTCCTTCCCCTTGTCGTGGCGCTCCAGAATCTCCTGGAGGTCCATCTCCTCCGCCCGCCCGAGCGGGACGAAGCGGACGGAGTTCGGGTACACGGCTTTGAACGTGAACGGCGGCGTGACCTTGTCGAGGTCGTGGATCCCGATCGCGACCTTCCGCCGCCTACGCCCCAGGGTCAGGTGGAGCTTCTCCTGGAGATCGACGAGCGACGCGACGGACTCGTCCGTGAGCTCGATGCCGCGGACGACGCCCCCGACCGCGAAGGGGCGCACGACCTCGACGCTCTTGTCGACCGTGAACTCGATGCCCCCCAACTCCGCCGGAAAGTGCGGGAGGCCGACCTCGATACCCAGGTAGCCGCGCAGGGCCCGCGCGATTCCCTCGACGCTGTACAGGTCCGGCCGGTTCGGGAAGATGTCGAACGTGATCACGTCCCCCTCCGTCGCCTCGTGGCCGCAGCCCATCATGACGATGCTTTGGATCAGCTCCTCTGGCGGGAGGGCCTTGCTCAGGAGGTCGACCAGCTCCGGGTACCGGACGCTCACGTTCGTCATGGGCGGCGAGCGAAGAACGAAGGGGCTATAAGAAGGATTAGGGAGGAATTCAGCGCGCGAGGGCCCGCCACATCAGCGGAAGGCTCGCGTCGTACCGGTACGTGATGTTCGAGTGCGTGTCCTCAAACTCTTCGTACACGTGCCGCACGCGGAGGCCCTCGAGCTTCGCGTGCAACGTGCGGGCGCCCCAGATCAGGTTGAACTGGTCCTTCGTCCCGCAGTCGACGTACACGAGGCGCATCCGCCGGAGGCCCCGCGCGAACCGCGCGACCATGTTCACGGGGTCCCACGCCCGCCATCGCGCCCAGACCTCGGGCCGCCATTCCCCGGTCTCCAGGTCGAACGGGAAGTCGATGCCGAGATGCGGGCTCCTCGGGTTCGGGGAGTAGTGGGCCGCCATCCCGAGCGTGTTCAGGGGCTGGAAGAACTCCTCCCGCCTCCGGTTCGGTTGCCGCCAGTACCAGTCCAACCATCCCTTCGGGCCGCCGTGCTCCCGGAACGCGGCGAGGGCCTTCGGGAAGTCCGGGATGTAGCAGAACTCGAAGCACGAGTCCCCCGAGTGGTCCGCGAGGGCCTGCCATGTGTCGGGGTGGAGCATGCCCTGGACGATCGAACCGTATCCGCCGGAGGACTTGCCCCAGATCCCGCGGCGGCCCACGCGGTAGCGGGACTCCACGAACGGGATGACCTCCTTCCGGAGGTAGTCATCGTAGCGTCCCGTCGCGGACGAGTTGATGTACTGGTTCCCGCCCACGCGCGTGAAGCAGTCCGGCAGGGGCACGATCATCGGGCCCATCTTCCCCGTACGGATCAGGCGGTCGAGCTTCGACTTGATGTCCTCGCCGAGCGGGTCGACGCTCAGGAGCGACTTCCCCGTGCCCGTGTACCCCACGAGCGCGTACGCGGCGGGGTACCGTTTGTTCGGATCGTATTTCGGCGGGAGATAGACCGCAATCTCCCTCCGCGTCGGGTCCCCGAGCGGGTTCCCCTTGAGGACTTTCGAACCCAGCGTCTCGACGACGACCTCACCGCCCGTCATGAACCACCACCGCGCGGGCAATCTCCCGCCACGGAAAAGCCTTCGGGAGCGCGAATGGGCCCGGCCAAGGTAGCCGGGTCCGCGTAACTAGGCCTTTCGGGACCTTCAAGAAGCAGGCGCCAGGAAGGACGAGATGCGGAACGTCGGACTGTACATCAGCGTGAGCACGCAGGAGCAGGCGGAAAGGGGTTGGAGCGTCGAGGGGCAGATCGCGGACCTTGCAAGTTCTGGGACGGACACGCGGATCGGAAGGCCCGGCGGGTCCTGAAAGCGGGTCGCGGCGCCACCAATCTCGACCGACAGCCGAGAGCGCCGGGGGTTGAAGTCGAGGCCCACCGCGGACAAGCTCCCCATCATCATGGGTCGGGCTTCATCTCCCCTTCCCGAAGCTCCCAAATCACGTTCACGATCAACCAACGCCGGTCATCGAACTTCGCGAGATGCAGGTAATCGACATACTCGGGCGAAACGCATTTGGCACTTGCAACGTGCCTGAACACGTCGAGAATCGCGATCTGGTATCGTCGCTGTGACTCAGGGATATCGCTGCCACCCCCCTGCTTCGTGAGTGCGATCATCCTGGCGGCATCGGTGGCGCGACGCAAGTGCCACGTCCCCCCTGGGAATCACGCGAGAGTGTGCGCTTCACAAGGTCTGGATGTAGGCAGCGCGTCATCCGCGTTACATCGGCGCCATACCACCCTTCAACGTAATCCCGAACGGACTGCATGATCGCGTCATAGTCATCCTGGGCAGGGAGCCAGCTCGCCGGCTCGGCAGAAACACCCGTGGATTCGCTTCCGGGCATGGCCGTGTGATGCCTGCCAGTCCGCACTGGCTTTACGGCTGACCGAAACCATTAGATTCCGTACGTGCATCGGGGGCGTTAGGGGATTATGGAGACACAGAAGAAGTGGAACGTGAAGGTCGAGCAGTTGGTGTCCTGTAACTGCAACTGGGGGTGCCCTTGCTCGTTCAACGCGCCGCCCACGTACGGGAAGTGCGAGGGGGCGCTCGCGTACCGCGTCGTGAAGGGCGCGCGCGGAGGCGTTTCTGTGGACGGGCTGAAGTGGGTCCTCTTGGGCGCTTGGCCGGCGGCGATCCATCTGGGGAACGGCCGGGGCCTCGTCTTCCTCGATGACAGGGCGAGCGGCGAGCGGCTCGAGGCCCTGGAGTGGCTCGCGACCGCGAAGGCGGGGCCCTTGGCCGCGTACATGAAGTCCTTCACCTCGCCGCCGAAAGTCCGGACGGCGCGGATCCAGTTCCAATTCGCGGGCAAGAGGAGCCGCTTCGGCGCAGGCCGCGCTGTGCGCGTGGAATTCGAGCCGATGCGCAACCCGGTGACGGGAGAGGAGCACCACCTCACGGGCGTCCTCCCGACGGGGCTGTTCACGAAGAGCGAGGACTTCTACTCGACCCGGACCTTTCGCGTACGCACGGACGGCTTCCGCTTCGGCGAGCCCGGCCGGAACGCAATCCTGAGCAAGGCGCATTGGCGAGGCCCGTGAACGCTTTGCGGCGCGGCATCACGAGCACCTGGCTCCCCCACTTGGGGGCGATGGCTCCCGGAAAGTTCAAGTCCTTTCGGCGTCGAAACGCTTAGGCCGCGAGGCGACCGAAAGGCTCAAGAGAGTTACAATGGGCCCGGCCAGATTCGGACTGGCGACCTCCCGGTTATCAGCCGGGCGCTCCAACCAGGCTAAGCTACGGGCCCACCGGGCCGCGAGAGATTTGCGGTCTCCTAATAAGCTTTGGGAACCGCGCGGAGGGCGCGAATCGCCCTAGGACTCCATAGAATCAGGGTCCAAACCCACCCCGAAAGCCTTATTATCAGACCACGAAATCCGACGAACCACGAGATAATGGAGGTCCTAGAGGCCATTAAGTCCGGGAAGAGCGTGAGCAGGTACAAGCCGATCCCCGTGCCGGAACAGAAGGTCAACGCGGTGTTCGGGGCCGCCCGCCTCGCGACGTCCGCCGAGAACCTGCAGCCGTGGAAGTTCATCGTCGTGAGCGACGAGGACCTCAAGCGGCGGGTCGCGGCGGCGTGCACGAACGCAAAGCGGCTGCCGGACGCGCCCCTGCTCGTCGTCGCCTGCGCAAGGCTCGACGAGGCGGTGGCGACTGTGGGCGGGTACATGAACTCGTACCCGGTGGACCTCGGCATGGCGCTCTCCCACCTGAGTCTGGCCGCGACGAGTGAGGGGCTGGGAACCTCCTGGGTCTTCGCCTTCAACGAGGAGAAGGTGAGGGCCGCGCTGCGCATCCCCGAGGACGCCAAGGTGGTCGGGTTGTCTCCCCTTGGCTATCCGGAGGCCACGGAGCCTCCGGAGGGGCGCAAGCATCTCTCGGAGATCCTCTCGTACAACGCGTACGAGTAGCGTACGAACAGGGCTCCGACAACGACTCCTCGCCGGACCGGACACCGATGGCCCTCCGAGCCCTCACTCCCAGCGGCGCCGCGTACTGCAGCGAATGCGGAGCCGAAGCGCCGGCGGACGCGCAGGCCTGCAAGGCGTGCGGGCGGACCTTCGAGGGCGTGCTCGAGGCGGTCCGGTGCATGTTCTGCGGCGCGATCCTGTTCCGGAACGCGATCGAGTGCTACCACTGCGGGCGGAAGGTCGAGCCTGAGCCCACGGAGGAGATCTACTTCAAGACCCTGATGGACTCGACGCGCAAGGCCGCGGAGACCGCGGCCCGTCCGGCCGCTGCCCCCGCCCCGACGCCCGCCGCGACCCCCGCCGAGGCCGGGCTGGAAGGCCCCGCCCTCTGGCAGCTCTCCGAGCGCTTCCAGCTGATGCTCGTCGGCCGCAAGAAGCGGATCGAGCAGATGGACGCGCTCGTCGCCCGCGCGCGGCGGCGGATCCGGATGCTCGAGGCTTCCCACAACCCGGTGGAAATCCGGGAGCGGGAGGAGCTGAAGCGGCAGATCGAGGAGATCCTCGTCGAGCGGGAGGACATCCTGAAGATCGAGGAGGGCATCGTCGAGATGGAGCGGATCTACCGCAACATCCTTACGCTGCAGCAGGGCCAGCTCCACGACCGCGAGGAGGCCCTCAAGACCCGGGTCGAGGCGTTCCGCAAGGAGCTCGAGCGGAGGGAGCAGGAGAAGGCGGAGATCAAGGAGCGGGAGAGCGAGCTCGGACGGCAGGAGGACGAGTTCCGGTCCCTCGTGAACCGCCTCCACGAGCGGGAGCGGGAGCTCGACGACCGCGAGGGCCGCCTGAACAATCGGCTGAGGGAACTCGAGGCGAAGGCGAACGAGCTCGCGGCGATCGAGGCCGACCTGCGGCGGCGCGGGCCCGCCTCGGGCGGGAGACCGGACCGCGCGCCGATGCGCGCCCCCGAGGAGATCACGATCGAGCCCGAGGATGCGGAGATGCGGGACCTCAAGCTCCGGATCACGGAGCTCGAGGAGCAGATGGAGCGCGTGATGGAGGAGAGGAACCGGCTCGGCGAGGAGCGGGAGAAGCTCTCCCTGTTCCACGAGGACGTGAAGGTCGTGCTGAAGGGCCTCGACGACCTCCTCGCGAAGCTGCCGGAGGACGAGATCAAGAGGTTCGCGAAGTCGAAGGACTTCAAGGCGTACGAGAAGGTCCTCGACACGTACGGGCTGTGAGGCGATGGGACTCCGCGAGAAAGCCCGCAAGGCGATCGAGGAGGAGAGCCTCCAGGAGGTCGAGGACTTCGAGAAGGAGGAGTCCGGGGAGGCCCCCCCGAGCCTAGCCCCCGCGGAGGGCGATCTGACCGGGCGGGCCGCGGAGCTCGCGAAGGAGCTCGAGGAGGCCCGCAAGATCAACGACGTGAAGGAGCGGGAGATCGCGAAGCGGGAGAAGGAGCTCGCGGACCTCCGGAGGCAGTTCGACGAGTTCGAGCTGAGGCAGAGCATCGCCGCGAAGGACCTCCAGCTCCAGCTCAAGGAGAGCGAGATCGCGCTCAAGTCGTCCGAGCGGGACGTCCAGCGGTACGAGGCGGAGATCGAGCGGCTCAAGGGGGCCCTCGGGGACAAGGGCGACCTCGAGGCGAAGGGCTCCAGCCTCTCGGAGCGGGAGCGGAAGCTCTCGGACCGCGAGTCCCAGGTCGTGAAGCAGTTCGAGGAGCTGGGCCTGAACATGGCGTCCCTCGACGCGCGGACGCGCGAGGTGATGAGCCGGGAGAAGACCCAGACGAAGCGTCAGGCGGACATGGACAGCCTGGCGGGCGAGCTCCGGGAGCGCGAGAAGCGACTCGCGGCCTTCGAGGGCACGCTCGTCCGCCGCGAGGCGGAACTCGGGAAGGCGGGCGCCGCCGCATCCGCCCTCAAGGCCGAGGCCGAGGACGCGCGGGCCGCCCTGGCCGCGGCGGAGCGGGAGGCGCAGAAGCACAGGGAGTCCCTGGAGGCGCTCCGGAAGGAGCTGTCGGACGGGCGGGAGGCCGCGCAGAACCGGGAGCTCGACCTCACCGCGCAGACCGCGAAGGCGGAGGCCGCGGCGGAGCGGGCGCAGGACCACGCCCGCCGCCTCGAGGCGGAGCTCGAGGACGTCCGGAAGCAGGCGGGGCGCGCCGGCGAGATCACGGCCAAGGAGAAGGAGGTCCGGTCCCAGGAGAAGGACCTCGAGGCGCGCGGGGCGCGGCTCGACGAACGGCAGGTCGAGATCGAGACGCTCACGAAGTCGCTGGAGAACCGCGAGGCGGAGCTCGCGGACCTCGGGAAGCAGCTCGCGCGCCGGGAGGCGGAGGTCCAAGAGGCGACGCGGGCCACGAAGACGCTCGGGGAGGAATCCGCGAAACGCGAGAAGGCCTTGGACTCCAAGGAGTCCGAGCTGAAGGCCCGCGAGAAGGCGTTCGAGGACCAGGAGAGGGAGAGGGGCCGCGAGCGGAAGCGAGTCGAGGACCGGCTCCGGAGCGCGGAGTCCGAGTTCAAGCAACGCGAGGACCAGATCGCGAAACGGGAGCGTGGGCTGGCCGGACTGGAGGAGAATCTCGAGCGGGAGCGACGCGCGGCAAGAGAGTCGTCGCAAAAAACCTTGGAGGCGGACGGGCAGGCCAAATCCCGACTCGCGGACCTCGGGAAGCGGGAATCGTCCCTGGCGGCCCGGGAGAAGGAACTCGCGGACCGTCAACGGACGCTGGACCGACTCGAGGAGGACCTTGACAAGGCCCAGACGGACGCCGCGGTGCGCGCGAAGGCCGATCTCGAGGGCCTCCGGAAGCAGCTCGCGGCATCGGACCGGGCCCTCGGTGCGAAGGAGAAGGCCCTCTCGGAGTCCGAGGCGGAGCTCGCGCGATCGAAGGAATCGTTCCAAGCGCGGGAGATCGACCTGACGGCGCAGGTCGCGAAGGAGGAGGCCGCGCTTGAGCGGGCGGAAGACCGGATCAAAAGGCTCGGGGCGGAGGTCGAGGACGTACGGAAGAAGGCCGGACGCGCCGGCGAGCTCACCGCGAAGGAGGCGGAGATCAGGAAACAGGAGAGGGCCCTCGAGGAGCGGGAGAGCTTGGTCGATGGCCGCCAGGTCGACCTCGAGAAGAAGCTGAAGTGGGTGGAAGGCCGGGAGGCGGAGTTCGGGCGCAAGGAGAGAGACTTCGCCGCCCGAGAGTCCGAACTCCAGACGCAGATGAGGATCCTCCAGGACCGGGAGAAGTCCCTTGCGAAATTGGAGACGGATCTGAGGAGACGGTCGGAGACCCTCGAGGCGGACGCGTCGAAGCGGCAAGTGGACGCGGCGGCCGCGTTGGCGGAGGCGAGGAAGGTCGCCCAGGCGAAGGACCGAGAGCTCGCGAAGCGGGACCAGGACCTCGAGACGACGCGCGAGGCCCTCAAGGCCGCCCAGGACGCCCTGGTGGCGCGGGAGGCCGAGCTGGCGGGCAAGATCGCCAAGGCCGAGGCGGAGCTTGCGCGATGGCGGGGGGACGCGGGGAACCTCGAGGACGAGGCGGGACGGCTCCGCAAGGAACTTGCTCGGGCCGGAGACCTCGGCGCCCGCGAGCTGGAACTGAAGCGGCTGACGTCGTCCGCGGAGGAGCGGGACAAACATCTCGAAGGGTCGAGACGAGAGCTCGAGGAACGGGCGAAGGCCCTCCAGCGGAGGGAGGAGGACCTCGCGAAGCGGGAGAAGCTGCTGACGGCCCGGGAAGCGGAGCTGTCCACAGTGGACAAGGCCGTGCGCGAGAGGGAGCGGACCCTCGCCCGCGCGGAGAAGCAGGCGGAGGACCGGTTCCGGGCCACCGAGGTCACGCACAAGCGGCGGGAGGAGGAAATCGAGCGGCGGGAGCGAGCCCTGGCGACGAACCGCGGGGACCTCGAGCGGGAGCGCCGGATGCTCCGAGAGGCGGAGCAGCACCTCGCGGCCTCGAAGGAGGAGTACACGACCGTCGCGGGGGACCTCGAGAAGAAGGCGGCTTCCCTTGCGGTCCTCGAGCGCCAGCTGGAGGACCGGCAGAGACGGATCGAAACCGCCGAGGCGGGGCTCGAGACGGCGCAGACGGAGATGCGTGTGCGCGTTGGGGAGGTCTCGAAGCAGGAGGAGCGCCTCAAGGCCGCCTCTGAGAAAATTCAGGCCGAGCGCGAGGAACTCGCCCGGCTGTCCGAGCAGCTCCACGCGCGGAACGCGCAAATCGAGGCCGCGGCAAAGGCGGCGGAGACCACCGCCCGGGAGAACCGGGAGCGACTGGTGCAGCTCGACGCCCACGAGTCGGACCTTGCCCACCGCCTCGAGGAGCTCGCAAAGCGGGAGTCCGGCGTTGAGTCCCGCGCCGTGGCCCTCGGTCGGCAGGAGAGGGCCGTCAAGAAGCGGGAGGAGGCCGCCGCCCGCCTGGGATCGTCCCTCGACGCGCGGGAGCGGGAGCTCGAGGCGGGACGCAAGAAGCTCGCCGCGGACCTCGCGACGGTGGAGAAGGACCGGTCCGCCCTGGCGAAGGCCACCGCGGACCTCGAGGCCCGCGGGAAGATTCACGCGGCCGACGCCCGTCGGCTCCTCGCGACGGAACGCAAACTCCAGCAGCAGGAGAAAGACCTCGCTGCGGAGGCCCAGCGGATCCAGGACGGGGACCGGGCGCTCGCGTCCCGCGAGGTCGACGTCGAGAAGCTCCAAGACACACTCAGGGACCGGGAGTCCGAGATCGAGGCGGGCGCCTCGCGCCTCGCGCAAGACCAGAAGAGATTCGCGGAGGAGCGGTCCGCGCTTGGAGCGGCAGAGAAGGCGCTCGCGGACGAGCGGCGCAGGTTCGACGCGACCTCGCACGACCTCGAACGGCGGGTCCAGGCGACCGCCGCGCAGGAGTCGGCGTTCGCGAAGACGCGCGAGAAGTTCCTCCAGGAGCGTGCCGCGGCGGAGGCCGCGGGCAAGGCGGCGCGTGCGGAGATCGTGCGGCGGGAGGCCGAGCTCGCACGCCGGGAGACCGCCCTCGACGGCGACCGGGAGAAGACCCAGGCGCTCGCGAAGGCGGTGGACACCGGGGAGAAGGACCTCGCGAGGCTCGAGTCCGAGCTGGACGCGAAGGCCCGCTCCCTCTCGGAGCAGGCCGGGGAGCTGGACCGCCGGGCGTCCCACGCGCGGACGCTCGAGGAGCGGCAGGAGAAGCTCCGGAAGGATCTCGAGGCGGAGCGGGAGACGCTCGACCACCGTCGCTCGCAATCCGACGCGGAGGCGAAGCGGATGGAGGCGATCGCCCGCGGACTCCGCGAGGACCGGGCGAAGCTCACCGCGGCCCAGAAGGAGCTCGCCTCGGAATCCCGCGAGCTGCGTCGGGAGAAGGGGCGGGTCGCGTCCCTCGACGCCAAGATCCGCGGGGAGTCGAAGGGCCTGGAGGGCCAGCGCAAGGACCTCGACCGGCTCGCGTCCGACCTCGCTCGCCGCGACAAGGAGGTGCGGTCCCGCGAGGCGTCCGTCGAGACCCGCGGGGCGGAACTCGACAAGGCGGAGGAGGACGTCCGCGGCAAGCTCGCGGACCTCGCCCGCAGCGCGGCGGCACTCGAGTCCCATCGCGCGGACCTGTCCGAGCAGGAGGCGTCCCAGGAGTCCGCGAGGACTGACCTCGAGAAGCTCGAGGCCGCCGTCGCGGAGTCCCGGGCGGAGGTCGAGCGCCGGGCGGAGCGGCTCAAGGAGCGCGAGCATCACGTTCAGCAGTCCGAGGAGGCCCTCGGGAAATCGGAACGGCAGCGCCGGGAGAGGGAGGCGTCCCTCGAGCGGCGGGAGAAGGCGCTGACGGTCGAGACGGCCCGCCTCGCCGCGACGCGCGAGGACCTCGCGAGGCTCGAGGCGAAGACCTCCGAGACCCGCAAGGAGGCGGCGGGCCTGATGCGGAACGCCAGGAAGCTCGCGGAGCAGAGGAACGCGGATCTCCTGACGGAGGTCGAGCGGGAGAAGGCGCGGCTCGCGGGGGAGCGCAAGGCGGTCGCCGCGCTCCTCAGGGACAAGGAGGCCCTCAGTCGGAGGGAGCGGGAGCTCGCCGAGCGCGCCGAGAAGGTCCGCGCGGATCGAGAGGCGTTCGAGCGGGAGCAGCGCGGGTTCGAGTCCGAGCGGTCCACCATCCGCAAGGAGCGCGACGTGATCGAGGGCGGGTGGAAGCGCATCCGCGAGGAGGCCGCGCGCCTCGAGGACAAGGAGCGGGGCCTCGCGGGCCTCGTCACCTCGACGCTCGCGGCGGAGCGGAAAGCCCTCGAGGACGAGCGCCGCAAGGTCCGCGCCCTCACGGCCGAGATGCGGTCGAAGTCCCAGCGGGCCCTCCGGAGCGAGCGCCGCCTGCGGCGGGTCCAGCACTCCGTCGAGAGCCTCGACGGGGACCTGAGGCGCAAGGCGAAGGAGCTCGCGGCCCGCGAGGACGAGATCGACGTGAAGCGGGCGGAGATCGACCGCCTCCGGCGCCGCCTCGAGGGGCTCCTCTAGGGCTCGCCCTCCTGAGGTTCCGGCAGGGGCGCGTGCGAGGGGGCGGGGACGAGCCAGGAGAAGATCGACCCGAAGAGCGGCACGAACACGATGCTGCTCGCCAGGTGGATCAGGGTGAACGGGATCTGCATGTAGTACACGGTCCCGAGCGGGACGCCGCGGGGGCCCGCGATGAAGACCCAGTCGCCGAACGCGGTCCAGACGTCGAACAGGATCGTGGCGGGGATGCTGATCGTCGTGAGGATCGCGATGGACCGGGTCGTGAAGAGGACCCGGCGCCGTCCGCCCCAGGCCCCGATCAGGCCCGCGAAGGTCATCCCGGACCACGTGAACGCCGTGATGCCGAGAATCGAGACGAGGCCCAGCTCGCCGCCGTATCCGAGCGCGTAGATCACCGCATCCGAGACGCCCATCACCGCCACGGTCACGAACAGCGCGTACCGCCACCCCAGGAACGCGCCCGCGAGCATGGAGGCCGCGAGGACGGTCTCCACGTTCGCGACGCGGAGCAGGAGGAGCCGCCCCCCGATCCCGAAGAGGACGAGGAGGAACGCGAGGTCGAGCCGCGAGAGCTTCCGGAAGGCGCCTGGCCGGGCCATCTCACCCGCCCTCCGGCACGGTGAAGCGCCACAGGATCGTCTCCCCGCCATGGAGCACGGTGAGGTCCGCGGCCGTGGTGGCGTACGCCCCGTCCACCCAGAACACCCACCACCGCCCGCCGCCGCGCGCCCCGTTGATCGCGTCCACGAACACGGCGGAGTACGGCGGGGACCAGTTCGACCACTCGACCGCGAAGTGAAGGGTGCGCGCCGCCTCTAGGAGGAACAGAAACACGGTGTTGTTCCTCGTTTCCGGATTCGAGTAGTTGATGGTCCAACCCGGGCCGTCGATCTCCATTGAGAGCACAATCCCTTGGGCCAGGGCGGGGGCCTGCGGCCGGAACATCTGCGCGCCGAGGATTAAACCCGAAGCTGCGACCACAATGACGGTCGCGAGCAGGGCGGCCTTCGCCCGCTCACGGAGGGGCACGGCGTCGACGCCTCCTGGTCAGCACGACAAAGATAATCAACACGGTCAGTCCAAGCGCAACCCCCACCGGAATCCAGAACCTGAGGTCCCCGAGCGTGCCTGTGATGGCGAACGGGATGGTGCGGGTCAGCGGCGGGTACGAGTCTCCCTGATCGTCCGAGTAGGTCAGCTGGGCGGAAACCGAGGTGTCGAGCCGCATGGCCATCACGGACCCGGCACGGAAACCAACGACGACCTCCTCGTAAGCGCCGAAGGGGATTTCGGGGAAGTCCCATTCAAATCGGTTGCCGTCTCTCCGGCTCTCGTTCGGTCGGACCTCGTACACGTTCACCTCCGCGGGGAGGGTCACCACGAGTCGAGCGTTCGTGAGCCGCCCCCGGAGAGCTTCGGCGCGGAGAACGACGCCTGCGCCACTACCCTGCGGGTATGGT
>Ga0209751_10000542_pt1 | contig 40569 bp, 32 predicted proteins | sample RifCSP13_1_FD_184019 | JGI IMG/M metagenome (GOLD analysis project Ga0209751, IMG submission 184019) | Soil microbial communities from Rifle, Colorado - Rifle CSP2_sed 13_1 (SPAdes) (version 2) | ecosystem: Environmental > Terrestrial > Deep subsurface > Rock core/Sediment | place: Rifle...
CGGCAACGAGATTCCGGTACATCGACTCGGACAGGAATGGCAGGACCGGGGCGATCGCCCGGCTCAGCGTGACGATGGCGGCGTGGAGCGTCACGAATGCCGCGTCGCGGTCGCCCGGCTCGGCCCGCGGCCGCATCCGGTCCCGCGACCGGCGCAGGTACCACGTCGAGAGGTCATCGATGAACGTGCCCACGACGCGGGTCGCGGCCATCGCGTCATAGTCGGCCAGCGCCGCGCCGACATCGGCGGCCATGCCCGCGCAGCGCGACAGGATCCAGCGGTCGAGGGCCGGCCAGGCCGCCGCCGCGGCGATCTCCTCGTCAAGGCCGCGGGACGGAGTCCAGCCCGCGATCCGGGCATGTCGAACGAAGAAGTCGTAGACGCCCCACAGGACGAGGAGCTCGCGCCGGGCCTCGTCGGCGGCGTGCCAGCCGAAATGGATGTTGTCCTCGGGCCGGGCCGACATGTACAGCCAGCGCATGACGTCGACGCCCATCCGCTCGGCGGCCTCGTCGAACTCGATGGCGTTGCCCCAGCTCTTGTGCATCGGCCGGCCGTCCTCGCCGAAGAGCGTGGCGTAGCCGAAGATCGTCCTGAAGGGCTCCTGGCGCCGGAGCACGGTCGACATGGCGAGCATCGCGTAGAACCAGTTCCGGAACTGGCCCGGGAAGCTCTCGGTGATGAAGTCGGCCGGGAACCACGTCGCCCAGTACTCGGGGTCCTCGCGGTAGTGGAGCGTCGAGAAGGGCACGATCCCGGCATCGAGCCAGGGGTTGCCGACGTCGGGGATCCGGGACACCGGCGCGCCGCACGACGAGCACGCGATCTTCACCGCGTCGACATGGGGCCGGTGGGGCGTGTGGCCCTCGAACGCTTCCCAGCCCTCGATCGCGCGCTCCCGGAGCTCCTCGCGCCCGCCGATGACGTCGAACCTGCCGCAGGCCTCGCAGTCGTAGATCGGCAGGGCCAGCCCGTAGTACCGCTTCTTCGAGATCATCCAGTCGCGCATGTTCAGGAGCCAGTCGAGCTCCCGCTCGTAGCCGAACGACGGGATCCAGCGGATCCGGTCGACGACCTCCATGATCTGGTAGCGAAGGCTGGCGTCGACCTGCGCCTTGGTGAGCGTTTCCCGCGGCTGGTCGTAGACCGGGCCCATGCTGATGAACCACTCGTCGACGAGGCGGAAGAGCAGCGCCGTGCCGCAGCGCCAGCAGTGCGGATAGCGGTGGGTGTACGACTCGAGGTGGTAGAAGAAGCCCCGCCGCTCGAGGTCGTCGACGATCCGCTCGGCGACCGCGGGGGCCTCGAGGCGCGACAGCCAGCCGAAGCCCTCGTAATAGCGGCCGTCCTCGTCGATCGGGCCGATGACGGGCAGCCCGGCGGCCTTGCCGAGCTGGAAGTCCTCGGCCCCGGCGCCGGGGGCGATGTGGACGATCCCGGTCCCCTCGTCCTCGCCGACCTCGTCCCAGGCCACGATGCGGTGTTCAAACGGGGGCGTCGCGGTGGCGAACGCGGCGCTCACCGCCGGCAGCTCGTCGTAGGGACCCATGTAGCGCCACCCGACGAGCTCTGCTCCGGTCTTCTCCTCGAGGACGGTGAAGGGACCGACGATCGCCTGCTTCAGCCGGCCCTTGCCGACCCACAGCTCGTCGGCGCCCTGGCGGACGCGGACGTAGGCGAGCTCCGGCCCGACCGCCGCGGCGACGTTGGCGGCGAGCGTCCAGGGGGTCGTCGTCCAGACCAGGAGCGCCTCACCCGGCCGGTCGACGAGCGGCAGGCGGACGGTGAGGCCGGGGTCCTCCCGGTCGGCGTAGCCCTCGTTCATCTCCATCTGCGAGAGGCCCGTCCCGCAGCGCGGGCACCACGGCATCGAGTCGTGGCCCTTCACGATCCAGCCGCGCCGGTGGCACTCGGCGAGGAAGCCCCAGATGAGGTCGTTGTTCTCGTTGCTGAAGGTGAAGTAGCTGCCCCCGACGTCGGGCATCCCGAGCCGCCCGACGATCATCTCGACCGAGTCCGTCACCGGCCCGTTGGGCCCGTCGATCGTTGCCGGCCCCGACGGATCGGCGGCCAGCAGGTCGCGCAGCCGAAGGAGCTCGGCCGGGTCGTTCCAGTCCATCCAGACGCCGAGCCGAATGCTCTGCTCGGTCTGGCGGGCGGCGAACGTCAGGACGCGCTGCTTGCAGAGGCTGACGAACTCGGCGATGCCGAAGGCCTCGATGTCACGCTTCGAGGTGAAGCCGAGGTCACGCTCGACGTTGACCTCGACCCACAGGCCCTGGCAGTCGAAGCCGTTCTGCCAGCGCTGGGCCTCGCCGAGCATGGCGTGGTAGCGCTGGAAGAGGTCCTTGTAGGTCCGGCCCCAGGCGTGGTGGACGCCCATCGGGTTGTTGGCCGTGATCGGCCCGTCCAGGAAGCTCCAGTGGGGCCCGGCCGCGTTCTGGGCCCGCAGCTGGGCGAACGTCCGCCGCTCGCGCCAGAAGGCGAGGGTCTCGTGCTCCATGGCGACGAGATCAGGGCGCGTGGGTACGGGTCGGAACATCTGGCCTCGGGTTCTGGGGGGTCCGAGTATCCTACCCGCGATGCAGTCCGCGCACGAGGCGCCTCCGCGCCGGCGATCCCCGTTCGTCGCGGCCTTCCTCTCCCTCGTCTTCCCGGGTCTCGGTCACGCGTACCTGGGCGCCCAGCGCCGGGCGCTCGGGTTCGCTGCGCCGCCCGTCCTCATCGCGGCGCTCGCGGCCGGGATCGTCGTCCGGCTCGACGTCTTCGAGCTGGCCGGCCTGGCGGTCCAGACCTGGTTCATCACGGCCGTCTTCGTCATCAACCTCGTCGCCCTGGCCTGGCGGGCGGCCGCGATCATCGACGCCTGGCGGATCGCCCGCTGGCTCCTCGCCGGGCCGGCGGGCATCGGCTTCCGGGGTGCGGGCCGGGGCCGCGGGCCGATCGGCACCGCCGCCCCGGTCGCGGTGGCCAGCCTCGCCGCCGTGCTCCTCGTCATGAGCGTCGTCCACGTCGCGATCGCCCGCTACGACCTCCTCCTGTCCACCACGACGGCCTGCATCTTCGAGCCCGATTCGACCGATTGCGAGGCACCTGCGACGGCCTCTCCGGGCACATCGGGGGAACCCACCGACGAGCCGACCGACGTCGTGCCCACGCCGGGATCGACGACCGTGGGGACGCCGGTCCCGTCGGTCAGCATCCCGCCGTGGAATGGCACGGACCGCCTGAACGTCCTGCTCATCGGGGCCGACGAGCAGGGCGGTGGCCACAACACCGACACGCTCATCGTGGTCTCGATCGACCCGGCCACGAACCAGGTCGCGATGTTCCAGCTGCCCCGCGACACGGTCGACGTTCCGATCCCCGAGGGCCCGGCACGACGGGTCTGGGGTTCGGTCTACCGGGGCAAGATCAACTCGTGGTTCGTGCAGAACCGACAACGCGAAGATCTCTGGCCCGGGACCGACCAGACCCGCGGCTACAACGCCCTCAAGGCGGTCCTCGGCGAGCTCTACGGGATCGAGATCAAGTACCACGTCGAGGTCAACTTCGAGGGCTTCCAGCAGATCGTCGACGCCCTCGGCGGGGTGACGATCAACGTCCAGGTACCGGTCGTCGACGATGCCTACCCGGCCGGCGGCGGTGCCCTCCAACGCGTCTACATCGCCTCGGGGATGCAGCGGATGACCGGCGCCGAGGCCCTCGTCTACGCCCGCTCGCGCCATGGATCGACCGACTTCGATCGCGGCGCGCGCCAGCAGCGGGTCCTCCTGTCCCTCCGCCAGCAGACCGACATCGCCAGCATCCTGCCCCGGATCGACCAGCTCGCCGGCGCCCTCGCCGCGTCGGTCCGGACGGACATCCCGCGCGAGCTCCTGCCCCAGCTCCTCGGCCTCGCCGCCAGGGTCGACACGCCGGACATCCGGTCCTACATCTTCACCCCGCCCTTCTACCAGACCGAGATCCGGAGCGACCCGAACCACGGCGGCCAGTACGTGATCATCCCGAAGCTCGACCGGATCCGGGCCGCCGTCCGCGACGCCTTCACGACCGATCCGGCGATCGCCGAGCGGCGGGAGGTCCTCGCCGCCGAGGGCGCCCGGGTTCACGTTCTCAACGGCTCCGGCAACAGCGGCCAGGCGACCAGCCTCGCTGCCTACCTCGAGTACCTCGGGCTGGCCGCCTCGGCCCCCGGCCAGAAGCCCGACGTGACCGGCCTCGCCGGGACGACGATCCGCGTCTACAACGGGGTCGAGGCGTCGATGCCCGTGACGGTCGCCACCCTCGAGGCGCTCTTCGGAGTGACCGCCGAGCTCGTGGAGAGCGCCGCGGCGACGGCCGATATCGTCGTCATCACGGGCGAAGACACGCCCGCACTGACCCCGCCACCGGCCCCGTAGGTCCGGCTATCTCCGCGTCGAGCCGGCCCTCGCCCTCCGCGGTCCAGGGCGGATGCCCGCGACGCCATCGGCCCGAGGATCAGGACTTCTCGGTGACCCGGTATTCGAGGTAGCGCCCGGCCATCAGCCGGGTCTGCGCGTCAAGGGCGGGCAGGTTCGAGAAGACGAGGCCCACGACCGGGATCAGCAGCCACTGGATGCGTGAAACGACGTTCCGGAGCAATCCCCAGTCGGCGGGCCGCGGCGGCGCGATCCGCTCCTCGACGTACATGAGGACCGCGAGGCAGCCGAAGGCACCCGTCAGCAGCCACGACGCGTAGAGGGGCAGGTTCTGGCCGAGCGTCGTCTGCGCGAACGCCGGGTTGAGGATCAGCGGCAGGTTCGATCCGAAGATGATCACGAACGGTGCGATCGCCCAGTTGAGGTGATCGAGCCACAGGTCAAGGAGCCGCCGGACCCGGATCATCCGCGGGATCTCCGAGTGGGCCAGGGCGTTCCGGATGTAGTACGGGATGTCGGTCACGCCCCAGGCCCAGCGCCGGATCTGGGTGTACTGCTGGATGAGCGTCCGCGGATACGACCGCGCCCGGACCGCATCGCCGTAGATCGGCATGAACAGCGGAATCGCCCGGAACTCGCCCGAGTAGCGGAAGAACGACTTCCAGTAGAAGCGGCTGTCCTCGGGGATCGCGTCGGTTGCCCAGTAGTCGACCTCGTGGACCGTCTGGAGGCTGACCGAGTAGGACGAGAAGCTGACGAGCTTCTCGGGCGTCAGGGAGTGCCACATGTGCACGTGCGTGGCGCCGATCGCCACCAGGCGGACGGGGAGCGGCGTGTCCCAGAGGTTGTTGTGGAACATCGGGACCGGCTGGTAGAGCCTCCGGAAACGATCGGGCTCGGTCAGGAAGGTCCAGCTCAGGTAACCGAAATAGCTCGGGTGGACCCGGTAGTCGGAATCCAGGTCGGTGACGATGACCTCGCGGGGGTCAAAGCCGAGCCGGGTGAGCTCACGGTGGAGCCAGCGCCCGCCGTAGGCCATCGCGCTGCTCTTGCCGACGACGATCCCCGGCTCCAGCGGGTCGAGGATGTGGAAGAAGTGGAGGAACCGGTCGCCGAAGACCTCGCGGAGACGGGCCACGTTCTCCCGCCCGCCGAGGTCCGTCTCACGGGTGATGATCGCGACCATCTTCCGGTCCGTCGGCCAGTCCGCCTCCGCGAGGGCCCGGACCGTCTCGTGGAGCTTCTCGTACGGCTCCGTGTAGGTCGGGACGAGGGCGACGTGCCAGAGCCGGTCGGGATCCGGGATCGCTTCGCCCCGCCGGGCAAGCAGCCGCAGCAGCTCCTTCCGCTCGTCGCGCAGGCGGGCAGCCTCGCGTCGCCCGCCGCTCGCCGCGAGCCGCTCCTCCGCCCGATCGAGGAGCTTCACACGCGCCCCGATGGCCACCGACCGGGCCTCGATGTCGGCGATCCGGCCGGCGATGTCGCGAAGCCCGAACGTCCGGGCGCGCCAGTCGATGGCGACCGACCGGCGGATCATCGTGAACGCCGCGGCGACGCTCCCGGTCAGCATGACTGCCTTGTAGAGCCAGTAGACGTCGAACGTCAGGACGAACCAGGCGACAACCTCCGGCCAGCGGAACGACAGCCCGACGGAGAGGACGATCAGGCCCCAGGTGACCGCGCCGGGCACGACCTCGAGCGGGCGCTCCAGCCACCGGGCCCGACCCGGGCGGGCGACAGCCTCGCGGGGCGGCGCCGTCGAGGAATCGCGGGCCCCGAGGACGGCCTCGGTCGAGGCCGCCGGGGCGGCGTCAGCCACCGATGGGGATCGGCGTCAGCCAGTGGGCGAAGGCCGGCGTCCGGCCGCGAACCGCGTCGAAGTAGGCCTGGCGCATCCGGCGGGTGATCGGCCCGATCTCGCCGTCACCGACCTTCCGATGGTCGAGCTCGATGACGGGCGAGAGCTGGACGCCCGTGCCGCACAGGAACATCTCGTCGGCGACGTAGATCTCGGAGCGATCGATCGACCGGACCTCGACGGGGAGCCCGCTCGCCGCGGCGAGCTCGAAGATCGCCCGCCGGGTGACGCCCTCGAGGATGTCGTCGTTGACCGGCGGGGTCAGGAGGATGCCGTCGCGAACGACGAACATGTTCGCCGCCGACGCCTCCGATGCGTGGCCGTCCGGGGTCAGGACGAGGGCCTCGTCGAAGCCGTTGAGCTCGGCCTCCGACTTCTGGAAGGCCATGTTCACGTAGCCGCCAACGATCTTGCCTCGGGCCGGGAGGGCCTCGTCGGCGTTCCGGCGCCACGACGAGGTCATCAGGCGGACGCCCTTGTCGACGTCGATGTAGTTGCCGAAGGGGACGGTGAAGATCACGAGCTCGTGGTCCAGGTGATGGAGCCGCACGCCCACCGCCCGGCTCGACTTGTAGAAGCAGGGCCGGATGTAGAGGTCCTCGCGGAGGCCATTCCGGGACGCCACCTGGACGACGAGCTCGACCAGCTCATCGACCGGTGGCAGGTCCTCCATGAAGAGCATCCCGGCGTTCCGCCGGATGCGCTCCATATGCTCGCGCAGGAACAGGCCGTGGAGGGCCCCCTGCTCCACGTTCCAGTACGCGCGGATCCCCTCGAAGACCGCCGTCCCGTACATGAAGGCGTGGGTCATGATGCTGACCTTCGCGTCGCGCATCGGGATGAACCGGCCTTCGAAGTAGCAGATCAGGTCGTCAAGCGCCGGTGCCGCGCCGGCCGCGGGGGCCGGCTTGGGCTTCGCGGGTGCCTTCTGCGTGAGCATGCGAGGCGGCTCCTGGTGATCGCGGCGCAGGCCGCGCGGGGGTGACGTCGGCCGAGGCGGCGAGTATAGCGCCACCCCTCCCGGCCCCCGGAAGGGCCGTCGGTCACGCCCTTGGCCGTCGGCCGGGTGTCGCCCGATGGTCGATCACTCTCCGGTGACCACCACCAGGATGACGAGCGCCAGGTAGAGGACGTAGAACGCGCCGCCGACGAGGAGTCCCCGGCCGCGCAGCCGGCCATTCCGAACCATCGGGATGAAGATGAAGGCACTCGAGACGAACGCGATCGCGGACGACGCGAAGGCGGTGTACGTCCCGGGGCCGGCGACCCACGCCTCCGGGGCAAGGACCAGCGCGACGACCGTCGGGATGCTCGCCTGGAAGACCATCGCTCCCGTGATGTTGCCCATGGCGAGGGTGTCCTTGCCCTGCCGGACCCAGATGATCGAGTTGAACTTCTCGGGCAGCTCGGTGGCGATCGGGGCGATCACGAGGGCCAGCAGCACCTCGCTCACGCCGATGGCGTGGGCGACCTGCTCGACCGCGCCCACGAAGGCGTAGGCGCCGATGATGATCAACCCGAGGGCGGCGAGGACCTGGACGTTGACGACCCGGAGGCGCGGCGGACCGTCGGGCTCCTGGCGATGCGCCGGATCGAGGCGCCGGAACCGGAGCGGGGCCAGGTCCTCGGCGTCGATGCTGGGGTCTGCCTCGAAATGCGACTTCACGTACCAGGCGTAGATGCCGAGGAGCGCCGCCGCGGCGACAAGCTTCAGCCAGGTCGGCTCCAGGGGCAGGAACGCGGCCCCGATGGCCAGGCCGTAGGCGATCGCGAACGTCCGCATGTCCGTGCCCAGGACACGGGCGTCGACGGGCATGACGTCGCCGCTCGGGCGGCGACGGGCCTGGACGAGGACCGCGATGCCGGTCACGAACATGGCCAGGGTCGCGAGCATGAAGGGCGCGCCGAGGATCGCTCCGACCCCCACCGCGTGGGTCGCCGCGCCGGTCCCGAAGCCGATGGCGATGATCGGGATCATGGTCTCGGGGAGGGCCGTCCCGACCGCGGCGAGGACGGAGCCGACCGCGCCCTCGGCCAGCTCCAGCTTGCGCCCGAACCACTCGATGCCGTTCGTGAAGAGCTCGGCCCCGATGAGGATGATCACGAACGAGATGGCGAGGGTGGCCAGCTGTTCCAACGGTCAGCTCCCTGATGTCCCGACGACGACGCCGAGGGCGATGACGGCGAGGATGAGGAGGGCCACGACGGCCATCTGGCGTTCCCCCGCCCGAAGATAGCCGCTGAGCGCCGTCGCGACGCGCAGCGGTGGTGTCGCCAGGACGATGAGGATGCCCAGCCACAGGAATCCGCTGGGACGGAGGGCCGCGAGGTCGGCCGCGAGGGAGCCCGGGTCGAGAACCGGCGCCACGTCGAGGGGCGATCGGCCGCTGGCCAGCATGAGGGCGACCCCCAGCCCGACCAGCGCCATCGCCGCGTACGTGCCGACCTTGAGGACGAGCGAGACGCGGGCCTCGAGGGACCGCCGGCCGACGGGAGCCGTCACTGGACGACCAGCGCGCGCTGGACCATGAGGATCGCCGTGTAGGCGAGGACCGCCGCGAACAGCAGGCGCAGCAGCCGCGTGTCGACCCGGTGCACGACCCGCGAGCCGACCGCGGCACCCACGAACACGCCGACGGCGGCCGGCCCGGTCGCATACGGGTCGATCCCGCCTTTCAGGAGATACACGAGCGCGCTCGTCGAGGCCGTCACCCCGATCATGACATTGCTGGTGGCCGTGGCGACCCGAAGCGGGACACCCATCAGGAGGTGCATCACCGGCACCATGATCAGCCCTCCGCCGATGCCGAGCAGGGCCGACAGGATGCCCCCGCCCACCCCGCCAATCGCCCCCGGGACCGGTTGTCGAACCAGGTAGCCCGCGCCGGACACGGCCTCGCCGATGCGCGACCTGACCGTTCCGGCGACGTCACCCCGGCCGTCGGCGTCCGGCCCGCCGACGCCGTCGCCGGCCGACGCGTCGCGCGGCCGGAGCATCGTGGCCGCCGTGTAGACGAGCAGCAGGGCGAAGAGGCCGGCGAGGAATCGCTCGTCGAGGAGGAAGGCGACGAGGCCCCCGATGAGGGCCCCGATCGCGGTGAACAGCTCGAGCACCATCCCGAGCCGAAGGTTCGCCATGCCGCGATCCAGGAAGACGCTCGCCGACGCGGCGCTCGTGATGATCACGCAGACGAGCGACACGCCGATCGCCTCGCGGACGGGGAGATCGAAGCCGAGGGTCAGGAGCGGCACAAGGAGGACCCCACCACCGAGCCCCAGGAGCGACCCGAACAGCCCGGTCGCGATCCCCCCGGCAATGAGCAGCAGCCCGATCTCCACCTAGGTCCTCACGCGATCAGGCCCTCAGCTGCCCAGGCGCCGGTCAGGCGCTGGCGGCATAGGCCCGGACGACCGGCGGTCCGCGAACGACACCACTCCGGCCGAGCGCCGGTCAGGCGGATGCATGCCAAGGCGCCGGCGAGCAGGCCAGCGAGCGCACGTCAACGTGCGTGAGCTGGCGCGCGCAGCCGGCAACGCAGGCAGGCGCCGCATCACCGGCGTCAGGGGCGGAGGTGCTGGGGGGCGTAGGGCAGGAGGGCGACGTGGCGGGCGCGCTTGAGCGCGACCGCCAGCTCGCGCTGGTGGCCGGCGCAGGTGCCGGTCTTCCGCCGCGGCTCGATCTTGGCCCGCTCCGACAGGAAGCGACGGAGGCGGTTGACCTCCTTGTAGTCGATCTGGACCGTCTTGTCGGCACAGAACGTGCAGACCTTGCGGCGGCGGCGGTCGCGGTAGAAGTCGTCTCGCTTACGGGATCTGGCGGGAGGCATCGGTTGGTCTCCTCGGCGCCCGGTCAGGGGCGCGGACAGGTCGAATCGGCCGTCGGGTGGGTCAGAACGGGAGCTCGTCGATCTCGGTGTCGTCGAACCCGCCCGCCGGGGCCGCGCCGGCGCCGGCACGGGCGGCGGGGGCCCCGCCCTCGGCTCCGGGGGCGCCGGCGAAGGTGCCCTCCTGGTCGCGCCGGTCAAGGCCGATCACCTGGTCGGCGCTGACGTCGAGCGAGAGGCCCTTGCGGCCGTCGTTGGTCTCGTACTCGCGGGTCCGGAAGCGGCCGTCGACGAAGACGCGGCTGCCCTTCCTGAGGTTCTCGGCCGAGCGCTCGGCCCGGTCACCCCAGACGCTGACCCGGAACCAGTCGGTGGCTTCGGTCCACTCGCCGGTCTGCTGGTTCTTGGTCGCCTGGTTGACGGCAACGCTGAACGTCGCCACGGGCCGGCCGTTGGGCGTGTAGCGCAGCTCAGGATCGCGTCCGAGGTTGCCGATGATCTGGATCTTGCAGAGCGCCATCCGATGCTCCTCTCAGTCGATGGCGGCCGGGGCCGCCTCGCTCTCGGACTCGTCGATCCGTTCGGTGCCGTCGTCCACGTCCTCCTCGTCCTCGACCGACGGGAGCTCGGTGTCGTCGGCAGCTTCGAGGCCGTCGCGACGGAGGGCCTTCGCCGGCCGCTCCTGGCGGACGATGAGGTGCCGGAGCACCTCCTCGGTGATGAGAAGGCTGCGCTCGATCTCGGCGATCGTCGTCGACGGTGCCTCGAAGACGACGATGTGGTACGAGCCCTCGCGATATCGCTCGATGGGGTAGGCCAGCCGTCGGCGGCCCCATGGGGCGACCTTCAGGATCTGGCCGCCGTCGGCGGTGATATCGCGGGTGGTGCGATCGACGATCGCGCTGATCCGCTCGTCCGGGGCGTCCGGACGGAGCACCAGCATGAGTTCGTAGCGGCGCATGGGCCGAGAGCTCCTTCCTGTGGGAATGCCCCGCTGACATGACATGCCGCGGAGCCGAAAGGCCGGCCGGGAGTCTACCACGCGGCGGGCGATGTATCCTCAGGAGCCGCCGGCGAGAGCCGGCCCTTTTCGATGGTCGGACCGGAACCGGGGAGCCACGTGGCCAGTCGCATCCTGCTCATCTCCGACGCCACCGACGACGCGGTCGCGACCGCCCTCGAGACGCCGTCCCATGTCGTGACCAGGGTCGCCGACCCGGAGGCCGCGATCGGGGCCGAGGGCGAGCACGAGGTCATCGTCATCGACCTCGGCGGCACCTATCGCGACGTCATCGGCGCCTGCCGGCTCGTCCGCGAGTCGGCGAACCTGGCGAACGTGCCGATCCTGGCTCTCAGCCAGGGCGACGACATCGACGAGCGGATCGGGCTCCTCGAGGCCGGCGTGGACGATGTCATGGTTCGACCGTTCGACCCGCGCGAGCTCGATGCCCGGGTCGAGGCGCTCGTCCTCCGTTACCAGCGCTCGAGGGGGATGGGAGACCAGAGCACGGGCGCCCCCGTCATCACGGTCCGCGACGCGAACCAGCAGCGGCTCATCGCGGTCTTCTCGCCCAAGGGCGGTGTCGGCACGACGACCGTGGCCGTCAATGTGGCCGTCGCCCTCGCCGCCCGGACACCGGACCGTGTCGTGATCATCGATCTCGACCTCCAGTTCGGCCAGGTCGCCACGCATCTCAACATCCCGACGCGCCTGACGATCGCCGACATGGCCCGCGACGACGTCTCGCTCCGCGATCCGGGCGTCTTCCAGACGTACCTCGACCGTCACAGCTCCGGCCTGGCGGTCCTGTCGGCCCCGTCCAATCCCGACGGCGCCGCCGTCGTGTCCGAGTCGGCCATCGGCCGAATCCTCGAAACGGCCGGCCGGGCTTTCCAGACCGTCGTCGTCGACACCGGATCGGTTGTCGATGCGCGCAGCGAGGCGGTGCTCAACAAGGCCACCGACATCGTCATCGTGGTCACGCCGGAGTTCCCGGCCCTCAAGGCTGTCCACGCCATGCGCGAGCTGCTCGACCTGAGCGCCGATCGGCTGGCCGAGACGACGTTCATCCTGAATCAGATCTTCGCCCGCGAGATCCTCCGCTCCCGCGACATCGAAGAAGCCCTCGGCACGAAGATCGCGATGACGATCCCCCATGACGCCTTCGTCTTCCTGAAGAGCGTCAACGAGGGCGTGCCGGTCGTCGTGGGGGCGCCTCGCTCCTCGGCCGCGGATCAGCTCAACCGGCTGGCGACGCGGCTGTCGGGCATCGAAGCGACCGACGCGGTCGCCGATCGCCGGCCCAAGGGCCTGGGCGCGCTCTTCGGGCGAGGCTGATCGCGGCGGGCGTTCCCAGCCGCAACGGACCGGGCCGGTCGGCGACGAGCCCCGACCACTGAACCCGTCGTGCCGGAGGAGGGAGTCGAACCCTCACGCCCTCGCGGGCGACCGATTTTAAGTCGGCTGCGTCTGCCGTTCCGCCACTCCGGCCGCTGCAGCGTACCGAACGTCAGCCGGCGGCGTCGCCCCGACCCGGTCCCTTGATGAGACCCTCGGCAACGTCCGCGGCTCGCGGGTCCGGCACGAGGCGGCCGCCCCGGACCGTCGCGCCGACGACCATCGCCGCCCCGATGAGGACGACGTTCTTGATGATGTACTGACCCTCGAGCGTGGGCGCGATGGGGAAGGTCGTGAACGTCTCGGCCGGGAAGATGACCAGCGGCGTGAGCGTGCCCAGCATCTGGAGGGCCAGCAGGAACAGCGTCGCCCGCATGAAACGCCCGGCGAGGAGGCCCAGCCCGATGAGGCTCTCCCAGGCGGCGAGGACCGGAAGCGAAACGCCCGGCGTGACGAGGCCGCCGCTGAGCTGCTCGATCGTTCGCGCGGCGAGCGTCTCGGCCGGACTGGCTCCCGGGACGAACTTCAGGGCCCCGAACCACAGGAACACGACGCCGAGCCCGATCCTGAGGACCGGGACACCGAGCCTTGCGAGCGCCGCCGTGATCCGGACGTCGATCGGCTCGAGCGGCGTGGGGAGGCGCGAGGCGGTCACGCCGTCAGGCTACCGCCGATGGGGCTTGCAAGCGTCGCCGTGGGGTCTACCATCCGGATTCGAGCGCGCCCAAAGCAGCCGCAGGGAGGCCCTGGATGCCCACCAGGCGGGTCGTGCTCGACCCTCACGCCGCGCTCGCCGTCGCCCGGCGCCCGCTCGTCGACCGATGATCTTCTTCGAAGGGACCCACCGCAGGCAGCTGGACGGCTCGCCGCTGGCCAGCGAGAACTGCACCCCGACGTCGGGAGCCAACGGCCTGCGTGCCTCGTCCGGCGGCCGGCTCGACAAGTCGGGCGGCGAGCTCCGCGCGCTCATCCCGAAGGACAAGGAGACTGATCCCAAGACCCCGGGCTGGTCCCTGGGCGATCTCAAGCGCGCGATGGACGGGCTCAAGGTGCCGTACAAGAACAAGCCGGGCACCTGGGCGGATGTCGAGGCGACCCTGAGGTCGGGCCTCTTCGTGGTCCTCCAGGGCGACAGCGACCAGTTTCCGGGCGGTACCTGCTCGGCGAACTTCAAGGGCGACCACTGCGTCGGCCTCCACCCCGGCGACCTCGGCGACGGGACCTGGCTCCTGGCGGATCCCCTGTGCCCGTCCCGGCGGCGCGAGAAGCGCGAGGTCCTGAAGGCCTACGCCGAGAAGTTCGCCAAAGGCAAGAAGCTCACCTTCGGCGTCTTCACGACGCCGGTTCCCCAGGAGGACGACATGAAGATCACCGCCATCAAGGGCGAGGACTGGACGCCAGGGCCGAAGGACGCACCCGCGCGCCGTCCCTTCCGATCCCTGCCTGAACGGACCAACGAGGCGATCGTCGGCCACATCGAGATCGGCCAGATCGTACGGACGATCGCCGAGGTCGAGGCCGGCGGCGAGAAGTGGCGGCTCACCGAGATCGGAGGCCAGTCGGTATACCTCCTGCGCTCCGACTTCGACCCGCTCTTCCAGGGTGGCGATCCGGCGGTGGATAAGAAGCTCAGCGACTACATCGCCCGGACCGGCGGCTGAGACCGGGCGGGAATCGAACGACCCGCCGCGCCGGCGGGTCGCGTGGTCGAAGGTTGGAGGCGACGAGCGGATTCGAACCGCTGAATAGAGGTTTTGCAGACCTCCGTGTTAAGCCACTTCACCACGTCGCCTCGGGGTCGCAGCCCGGGGATTGTGCCATAGGCGCCGGGGTCCGGCCGCTGCCCGCCCCGGGCGATCGCGAGAGTCGCGGATCAGCGCCCGCGAAGTGGTTGCCCCTCGAGGATTCGAACCTCGCCCAACGGATCCAAAGTCCGCTGTCCTACCACTAGACGAAGGGGCAGCCGGGCGCCGCGTGACGGGTCGAGGGCAAAGGAATGGAGCGGAAGACGGGACTCGAACCCGCGACCCTCACCTTGGCAAGGTGATGCTCTACCAACTGAGCCACTTCCGCTCGGAGGCTGCGCGCACCGGTGCTGGTGCCGAGAGCCAGAATCGAACTGGCGACACCGCGATTTTCAGTCGCGTGCTCTACCAACTGAGCTATCTCGGCCCGGTGGACCTTGCGGACCCATCGGCCCGACGGCGTGCCGAAGGGTAGCACGAGGCCCTGAGGGCCAGCAATCGGAGCGGGAGCGGGCAGCCGGGAGCGGCAGCGGCACCCGCGACGACGCATGCCATGACTCCTGGTCACGAATCCTGCCGCAACGTGCGGCTCCCGCGATCGCGGCGGTCCGCCGCGCGCCATCCGTGACGCCCAGTCACGAAATCCTGCCCGAGGCGGCCCATGTCGGCGTCGATGGGTCCGCCGCGCGCCATCCGTTGACGCCCAGTCACGAAGCGCTACGAGTAGGCACGTGGCCTGGCAGCACCGCCGGCCTCGACCCGCCGCGTGGTCCCGCTACGTCAGGTCGGCCAGGGCGGCGACGTCGCCGGGGTCGAGGGGCCGCTCCCCGGTCAGCACCCGCAGGCGATTGATCCGGTCGACGATCGCGGGATGGGTCGCGAACATCGAGCTCGAGCGGTCCTCGAACTTCTTGATCGGGTTGGTGAAGTAGAGGTGCTGGGTCGCCCGGTTGGCGACCTCGAGGACCTCCTGGTCGGTGGCGATCTTGGCGAGCGCCCGCTCCAGCCCGGCGGGGTTCCGGGTCAGCTCCACCGACGAGGCATCGGCGAGGTACTCGCGCTGCCGGCTGACCGCGAGCTGGACCAGCCGGGCGGCGATCGGCGCGAGGATCGCGAGGACGATGGCAAGGACGAACATGATCGCCTGGAGACCGCCGCCTCCGCCGTCGCGGTCGCGCGAGCGCCGCCCGCCGCCGCCCCAGAACGTGAAGCGCAGGAAGAAATCGGACAGCAGGGCGATCGAGCCGACCATGACCCCGACGAGCAGCGAGAACCGGATATCGAGGTTCCGGACGTGCGCCAGCTCGTGGCCGATGACGCCCTGGAGCTCCTCGCGGTCGAGCTTCTGGAGCAGTCCGGTCGTGATCGCGACCGAGGCGTGCTTCGGGTCACGTCCGGTCGCGAAGGCGTTCGGGGCGGTGTCGTCGATGAGGTAGACGTTCGGCATCGGGACGTTGGCCGCGATCGTCATCTCCCGGACGACGTTGATGAGCTGCGGGGCCGTCGTCTCGTCGACCGGCTTCGCGCCGGACGCGGCAAGGACGAGCTTGTCGCCGCCGAAATAGCTCCCGATCGAGACGAGGAAGCCGACGAACACCGCGATACCGGTGGTGATCGCGGCCCCGACCGGGTCACCCGTCAGGGCATAGCCGATCGCAAACCCGAGGACCGCCAAGAGCGCGACCACGATCAGCGCCAGGAGGACCGAGTTGCGTCGGTTTGCCGACTGCTGGGCGTAGAAGGTCTGTTCGGCCATGGCGATGCCTCAGCGGTGAGCCGGCGCGGGGCCGGCGAGCGCGATCAGCTCAGGCTGAGGTCCACGTTCGGAACGTTCGAGGCCTCCGGCTCGGCGTCGAAGAAGTCGCGCTTCGCGAAGCCGAACATCCCGGCGAAGATCACGTTCGGGAACGTCTGGATCCCGTTGTTGTAGTCGAGGACCGTGGCGTTGTAGTGCTGGCGGCTGAACGAGATCTGGTTCTCGGTCGTGGTCAGCTGCTCCTGCAGGTCGAGGACGTTCTGGTTGGCCTTGAGATCGGGGTAGTTCTCGACGACGGCGAACAGCGACCGCAGGGTGGAGGTCAGCATGTTCTCGGCCTCGGCCTGGGCCGCGACGCCCTTGGCGCCGGCCGACACGGCGTTGGCTCGGGCCTCCGTGACCGCCGTCAGGACCTTCTGCTCGAAGCCCATGTAGCCCTTGACGGCGTTCACGAGGTTCGGGATCAGGTCGTGCCGACGCTTGAGCTGGACCTCGATCTGGGCGAGCGCCTCGTCGACGCGGTTCCGCCGTCCGATGAGACCGTTGTAGATCCCGATGACGAACAGCACGACCACGACGATGATCGCGATGATGATGATCCAGGCTTCCATGTCGGTGGCTCTCCCCAGAGGCGATGCGGCTTGTCGGGCGGCTCGCCCGACGGAGTTGCGCGCGAGGTCAGTCTAGCAGGGCGGCCTGCGGCAGCCCCCCGGGAAGGACTCGCGTACGCCCGGCGCGAGACGTGGTGGGCGGTACTGGACTCGAACCAGTGACTTCCTCGGTGTAAGCGAGGCGCTCTGACCAGCTGAGCTAACCGCCCGCGCGCAGCGTATCGCAGGTGGAGTGGGAGTCATTCCCCATTCAGGTGGCCGGAGCGCAAGGCGGCCCGATGGGCCTCGTCGGTGCTGGCCGAGCGCAGCGCAAGGGATCGCTCCCCGCTCAGGCGGCCGGAGCGCAAGGCGCGAGCGAGCACGGTCGCGAGCGGATGCCAACATGCGTGAGCGACCGCGCGCAGCGAGCAACGCCGCGATCCGGCCACAACAGCGGGGAGATTGGTGCCCAGGCCGGGACTTGAACCCGGATGAGTTGCCTCATACGCCCCTCAAACGTACGCGTATACCAATTCCGCCACCTGGGCATCAGGTGTCTCGCCGAGGGTCGATAAGATCCTTCGAGGGGCTGAGGTGGATGGTACCGAGGAAGGGATTTGAACCCTTACGCCCTTGCGGACACTAGCTCCTGAAGCTAGCGCGTCTGCCGTTCCGCCACCTCGGCGCGGACCCATCGGGCCGGTGCGCGAGCGCTCACCGGTCGTCGGCGAGGCGCCATGTTAGCACATCCCAGAATCGGTCCCCGGGGCTCCCGATGGGCCGGATCTGGGGTCCCCGGAGTTCGTCGCGGACCACGACAACCTCGTCCCGGAAGGCGATCGGCAGGATGTAGACGGCGCTCGCGAGCTGGGTCTGGAGGGCCACGTACGCCGCCTTGCGGGCCTCGTCCGTGCCCGGCGCGCGAGCCGCAACGAGGAGCCGGTCGAGGGCCGGATCCTGGAGGCCCGCGAAGTTCGAGCCGCTCGCCGTCACCTGGCTGGAGGCGAGCAGCGGGTAGAGGTCCGGATCCAGGCCGATCGCCATGCCGACGACGGCCGCCGAGAACTCCCCGGTCCGAAGGTGGTCGGCCACGAGCGCGGCCCCGGTCAGCGGCGTGTGGGCGACGGTCAGCCCGATCGCCTGCCAGTCCGCGGCGACGGCCTCGGCGACGGCGTAGGAGGTCGGATTGGCCGATTCCTCGGGCCCCACGAGCTCGATCGTGAGAGCCTCGGATTGGCCCTTCGCGATCCAGCCGCCGCCCGCAGCCTCTGTCCAGCCCGCCGCCGCCAGACCGGTGCGGGCCGCGGCCGGATCGAAGGCGACCGGGCTGCTCGTGGCGGCATCGAACGCCCAGCTCGTCGGCGGGATCGGCGAATCGGCCCGGGTCGCGCCGCCGGCGAAGATCATGTCAATGATCGCGTCGCGGTCGATCGCCGCGAGGAGCGAGCGTCGGACGGCCGCGTCGCGGAACTCCGGGTGGGCAGGCCGGAGGTTCAGCGTGACCGACAGGAGCGTCGTCGTCGGGTAGCGCAGAAGGTGGGCCCCGGGTGTCTGGGCGAGCGCCGCGGCGTCGGCCGGGGCAAGGCCCGAGGCGCCATCCAGCTGGCCGGACGCCCAGGCCGTCGCGAGGGCCTCAGGATCCTCGAAGAAGCGGAGCTCGATCCCGTCGAGGTAGGGCAGCGGCGCGCCACCGGGGAGCGTGGGGGCGGGCGTCGAGAGCGAGTCCGTCGGGAGCGGCGTCCCGGCGCCGGGGATGCCCTCATCGGGCGCGATGATGTCCGGGACGGCAGGCGTCAGAACCGCGTGACGGACGTCGAGGGCCGTGAGACGGAAGGAGCCTGAACCGACGGGGCGTCGCCCGAATGCGTCGTCGAGCAGGTCCGCGGGCGGGATGCCAGCGAGCAGGTGCCGGGGTGCGATCGGCTGGGTCGCCGCTTCGAGGAACCCGCCCAGTGGCGTCGCCAGGGTGAGGACGACCGTCGAGGCATCGGGCGCGGAGGCGATCACCTCGCGCCACGATTCGGCCCCCGGGCCCTCGTAGCCGGGATCGCTGAGGGCCTCGATCGTGAAGAGGACGTCGTCGGCCGTGAGGGGCTGGCCGTCCTGCCAGACCAGCCCCGGCCGGAGGTGGAAGGTCCAGGTCGCGCCCGTCGAGTCGACCTCCCAGCGCTCGGCGAGGTCACCGATCAGGCTGTCATCCGGGCCGAGGCGAACGAGCCCCCGAAAGACGAGGGCAACCATCGCCCGCTCGGCGGGCGTCCGGGCGGAAAACGGGCTCACCGAGCTCGCGGTTCCCAGGACGCCCTCGACGTACGGGCGCGCCGTCAGGGGGCTGGGCTCGCGCGTGGAGACGGGCCGCTGCGGGACGAATGACGGCGCGACGACCGCGCCGGTCAGGACGACCAGGACCAGCGAGAGAACGCCGACGACGGCCCGATCGCGAAGCGTCACCGAGCGGCCCGGTCCGTCCTCGACGGCCGCGCCACGCTCAGGCCGGCGTCGCCGTCGTGTCCAGCAGGAACGACGCCATCGAGAAGAGGACGAACAGCACGATGAGGATGATCGTGAACTGCCAGAGCCGCCGCTCGATGCCGCGCCGGCTGCGGTAGACCGCCGAATCGCCGCCGAACGCGCCCGACAGGCCGGCGCCGCGGGCCTGGAGCAGGACCGCCAGGACCAGGGCGGCAGAGACGATGAGCTGGCCGGCGGCCAGGGCGGGGTTCACTGGGATCGACCTCCTGGGTGAAGGCGTCGGATGGTAGCACAGGGTCGTTCGCGGGCCGCCGGGCGGCCGGGCCTCATGGCTCCAGGAGCGATCGACCGGTCACCCCCGGCCAGGGCGCCAGCCCGGCGATCGCGAGAATCGTCGGGGCCACGTCGGCGAGGACACCGTCGCGGAGCCGTCGTCCCGCAACCGCCCGCCCGGCGAGGAGGAGCGGCACCGGGTTGAGCGAATGGGCCGTCACGGTTGCGCCCGTCCGGTCACGCATCTCGTCGGCGTTGCCATGGTCCGCGGTAATCGCCAGGAGCGCGCCGGGGCCGTCCGGATCGGCCGCCTCGGCGGTCTCGATGGCAGCGGCGACCCGGGCGAGGCTGGCGTCCAGTGTCGCGACGGCCCGGACCGTTGCCTCCCAGACCCCGGTATGGCCGACCATGTCGGCGTTGGCGTAGTTCGCGACGATGAGATCGAAGCGGCCCGACCCGATCGCCAGGACGAGGGCGTCGGTGACACCCGGGGCGCTCATCTCGGGCTGGAGGTCGTAGGTCGCGACCTTCGCGCTCGGGACGAGGAGACGCTCTTCGCCCTGGAACGGCGTCTCCCGGCCACCGTTGAAGAAGTACGTCACGTGGGCGTACTTCTCCGTCTCGGCGACGTGGAACTGGTGCCAGCCGGCCTCCGAGACGGCCTGGGCGAGGGAGCGAGCCTCCTCGGGCGGGAAGGCGACGGCGACGGGGAGGCCCGCCTCGTACTCCGTCATCGTCACGACGTGGAGGCCGGAGGGCGCCGCGCGACCGTCGGGAACCGCGCGATCGAAGTCGGCGAAGGACGCCTCGGACAGGGCGTGGGTCAGCTGGCGGGCCCGGTCGGCGCGGAAGTTCAGGTGGACGATCGCCTCGCCGCCGCGGAGCCCGCCGTCGATCCCGTCGACGACGGTCGGCCGGACGAACTCGTCGTTCTCGCCACGCCCGTAGGCACCCTCCACGGCGGCGACCGCCGATGGCGCACGCTCCCCCACCCCGTGGACGATCGCGTCGTAGCCGATCTCGGTCCGCTCCCAGCGCCTGTCACGGTCCATGGCGTAGTAGCGGCCGCCGACGGACGCGATCCGGGCGTCGGGATGGGCTGCTGCGAGCCGGCGCTCGAGGTCCGGTACGAACTCGATCGCCGAGCGTGGCGGGGTGTCGCGACCGTCGAGCAGGGCGTGCACCCGGACGTGGGGCACGCCCCGCAGCGCCGCCAGCCCGGCGAGGGCCACGAGGTGGCGGTCGTGGGCATGGACGCCACCCGGCCCGATGAGCCCGACGATCGACAGCCGGCCGGTCGTGGCGCCTGCGAGGTCGCAGGCCTCGACGAGCGCCGGCCGCTCGAAGAACGAGCCGTCAGCGATGGCGGCATCGATCCGGGGCAGGTCCTGGAGGACCGGCCGCCCCGCGCCGAGGTTCAGGTGACCGACCTCGGAGTTGCCCATCTGGCCGGCCGGCAGGCCGACGGCCTCGCCGGAGGCCCGGAGGATGCAGTGGGGCCACCGCTCGAGGAGGCCGCGCCAGGCCGGCATCGAGGTCGCGGCAATGGCGTCGGCCGCGGGGTCGGCACCGATGCCGAAGCCGTCGAGGATGACGAGGACGATCGGACGCGGTCGCGCCCCCATCAGGAGGTAGGGGCCGCGTCGCGACGCGTGCCCTCGCCTGGTCGCGATCCGGCCTCGAGCCGCGCGGCCGCCGTCACGCCGGCCCGGGCGACGATGCCCGCCATCTCGTCGGGCTTGAGCGACGCTCCGCCCACGAGCGCCCCGTCGATCGAGGGCTCGGCAAGGAACTCGCCGATGTTCGCCGACGTGACGCTCCCGCCGTAGAGCACCGCGATCGCCTCGCCGCGGTCCGCGAAGCCGAGCTCACCGAGCGTCTCACGGATGACGCCGGCCATCGCCGCCGCGTCCGCGCCGCGGGCGTTGCGGCCCGTCCCGATCGCCCACACCGGCTCGTACGCGATCGTGAGCCACGGGACGGCGCCCCAGTCGACGTCCCGGTCGGCGGGCGCCGGCGCACCGACGCGATCGAGGCAGCCGCGGACCTGGTCACGGACGACCCGCTCTGCCTGCCCGGCCTCCCGCTCGGCCAGCCGCTCGCCGACGCACAGGATCACGTGGAGCCGCGCCTCCTGAGCCCGCCGGACCTTGCCGTTGATCACGCCGTCGGTCTCGCCGGCGTCGCGGCGTCGCTCCGAGTGGCCGACGATGGTCCAGGTCGCGAGCCCGGCGAGCATCGCCGCCGAGGTCCAGCCGGTATAGGCGCCCGCCGCCTCGTGGTGGACATCCTGGGCCCCGACCGCCGCGCGCCCCCCATCCGGCGCCGCGAGGCCCGGGTCGTCGAGGGCGTCCCGGACCGCGGCCAGGCACACGAACGGCGGACAGATGACCCGGACGACCCCCGGCTCGCGGGTTCGCGAGGCGATCGTCCGGGCAAGGTCGCCGGCATCGGCCGGGGTCGTGTTCATCTTCCAGTTCGCGGCGATGATGACCGGGCGCATGGCCGAATCATGCCAGAGGCGCGGCCACGACCCCCGGCTCGGCGAGCGCGAGGCGCTCCAGTCGGTCCAGCGCCCGCTGGACGGCGCTCCGGTGGAGACCCAACCGCTCGGCCAGCTCGGTCAGGGTCGCCTCGGGCGTCTCGCGGCGGCCCTCCGCCACGACCCGCACGACGTAGGGCTGCGCGCCGAGCCGCCCGTCGGCATCGAGGGCCTCGATGGCCGCCAGCTGGCGCCCGGCTGCCGCGACCGAGCGCAGGAGGTTCGCCGATTCTGCGTTCAGGACGCGGTTGAGCTCGCCGCGCAGGGCCCGCGAGACCTGGCGGGCCTCGAGCTCCAGGAGGGCGGCGCCGGCCCCGATCCGCCGGAGGAACAGGCCGACCGCCTCGCCGCTCTTCCAGGTGACGACGCCCCGTCCCCGACGGAGCCGCCAGGACGCGGCGAGACCGGCGATCGACAGCCAGCCGGCGAGGACCGGCGCCTCGTCGGGCGGCACGACGAACTCGAGGTGCGTCCGCCCACCGGCCAGGCTGAGCGAGCCGCGAGCGAGGAACCGCCCGCGAAGGTAGGCCATCCGGCAGTGCTCGGGGAGGCCCGGGAAGTCGACCGAGCGGTCGGTGTCCGGGTGCCCCGACGCCGGACCCCGGCGCCCGAGGCGGACCGCCAGTCGGGCGATGACCGGATCGCGGGGCGCGGCGGCCATCGCCAGGCCCGCCCGCTCGGCGACCCGATCGCAGGCTCGCGAGGGATCGATCGCCGCCAGCTCGGCCCGCAGTGCCGAGACGAGGTCGCGGTCGGCCGCCGTCATGCCGCTCGCCGCGTCAGGCGGTCCGGGACGCGCCAATGCGCCGCCGTGCCGGCGCCTCCCGCTCCGCGGCCCGGAGGATCGCCGCCGCCAGGCGTTCCGGATCGTGGTGATGGGCATTGCCGGCGTCCACGACGTCATCGGTGACGAGCCGCGGGGGCGGCTCCGAGCGCGGCGGCCAGCGGAGCCGGACCGATTCCGCCTGCCAGCTCGTCGGGACGTGGGCGTCGAACCGGTCGTTCGCGAGAACGAGATCGACGAGGTCCGGGGTCGTGTGGACGAGCAGCGCCTCGACGTGGTCGGCGAGGTCGTACCCCGCGGTCTCGCCGGCCTGGGTGGCGACGTTGCAGACGTAGATCCGGACCGCCCTGGCCGCGGCCACCGCCTCGCGGATTCGCGGGATCAACAGGACCGGCAGGAGGCTGGTGTAGAGCGAGCCCGGGCCCAGGACGATGAGCTCGGCCTCGGCGATCGCCGCGACGGCATCCTCGGACGCCGCGACGTCGCCGGGCGTGATCCAGACGCGCTCGATCCCGCTCGTCCGCATGACGTTGGACTGGCCCGCGACGACGAGCCCGTCACGGGTCCGGGCATGGAGGGTGATCGGGGTCGGCGAGGCCGGCAGGACCTGGCCTCGAACGGCGAGGACCCGGTTCATCCGCCGGACGCCCTCCTCGAAGTCCCCGCCCTCGACCGCGGTGAGGGCCGCGATGAGGAGGTTCCCGATCGCGTGCCCGCCGAGGCTGCCGGGCTCCATCTCGATTGGTTCGCCGGCCGCGCGCCGGCCGCCCGGGAACCGGTAGCCGAGGAGCTCGCTCATGAGCGGCTCGGCGTCCGCGAGGGCGGCGATGCAGTTCCGGATGTCGCCGACCGGCGGGATCCCGAGCTCCTCCCGAAGGGCACCCGAGGAGCCACCGTCGTCGGCGACGGTGACGATCGCGGTGAGGTTGCTGGTGTGCTCCTTCATCCCCCGCAGGAGGGTCGAGAGGCCGGTCCCGCCGCCAAGCGCCACGACCCGCGGACCCCTGGCCAGGAACCGCTTCTGATAGATGACCTCGACCAGGGGCTGGTCCTCGTCGGCCGGACGGAGCGGCTCCGTCACGGCCCGGACGACCCGGGCGACGCCGAGGAGCACGACCGCGACGCCGATCGCGCCGACGACGAGACCTCGCAGGGCGTAGGGCAGGAACTGGAGGGTCACGGCATCGATGAGGACGCCGGCCGGGCCGCCCGGATCGAGGTCCTGCGACACCTGCCGGATGACGTGGGCGACGCCGAGGGCCAGGAGGAGAAGGCCGAGGAAGACGACGAGGAGCCAGCGCTTGACGCCGATCCCGGGGGCCAGCCAGCGGCGGAGGTTCATCTGTGGCGAGGCCTCGTCACCGGCTCCAGACGCGCCGTCGAGCGCGCTGTCTCGTCATCGACGGTCCAGCTCCCGGTGAAAGACGTGGACGGGTCCCTGACCCGAGGCCCTGAGCCGGGCGGCCAGCTCCTCGACGAACACGATCGATCGATGCTGCCCGCCGGTGCAGCCGACCGCGATCGTCAGGCGACTCTTGCCCTCGGCGGCGTAGGCGGGAATCGAGAAGGCGAGGAAGTCCTCCACGAGCGCGAGGAAGCGGGTCGCCCCAGGCTGGGCAAGGACGTACTCCCGGACCGACGCGGTGAGCCCGGTGCGCTCGCGGAGCTCTTCGACGTAATAGGGGTTCCGGATGAACCGGGCATCGAAGACGAGGTCCGCCTCGAGCGGCAGGCCGAACTTGTAGCCGAAGCTCAGGAGCTGGAGCGTCATCTGGTCGGGCTCGACGTCGCCGAGGCGGGCGAAAAGCCGCTCGCGAAGCTCACGGAGGGACAGGTCCGAGGTGTCCACGACGACGTCGGATTCCTGTCGGACGGGATCGAGGAGGCGGCGCTCGTCGGCGATCGCGGCCGCGATCCCTCGGCCCTCGCCGAGCGGATGGCGGTGGCGGGTCTCGGAGAAGCGGCGGATGAGGACGTCGTCGCGGGCTTCGAGGAAGAAGACCTGCGGCCGGATGCCACGGCCCTCGAGGGCGCCGCGCATCGCGCGGTAGGCCTTCTCGGCGTCGCCCGCCCGGACGTCGAGGACGATCGCCACCCGGGCGTAGCGGGTCGGGTCGCTCGAGACGAGGTCGGCGAGGTTCGGCAGGAGCTCACCTGGGAGGTTGTCGACGACGACGAACTCGAGGTCCTCGAAGAGCTTCGCCGCGGCCGTCTTGCCGCCGCCGGACAGCCCGCTCAGGATCACGACCTGGTTGGGTCCAGCGTCGCCGTCGAGGTCGTGCGCGGGCGACGCGGACGGCGTCGCGGCCCCGCCCTCGACGCGATCCACGCTCGCCATGCGGGTCAGTCTACCCCGGAGATCCGGCGGCTCAGCGACCGCTCCGCCGGATCACGAAGATCGTCGCCTCGAACAGGAGGTACAGCGTCAGGCTGAGGATCCCCGGGCTCACCAGGTCGCCGCCCGGTGTCGCGACCGCGGCGAACACGAAGATGCCGAGGATCGCGACCCGGCGCGAGCGGCGGAGCCGCTCGGACGTCACGATCCCGACCCGCGACAGCCCGACGAGCAGGATCGGGAACTCCATGAGCAACCCGAATGCCAGAAACAGGGTGCTCACGAAGTCGAAGTACTCGCGGGCGGTGGGCAGCAGCTGGAGTTCCTCGGTCTGGAAGCTCAGCAGGAACGCCGCCGCGTAGGGCAGCACGGCGTAGGCGATCGCGACGCCGATGACGAAGAAGCCGAGCGCCGCCGGGATCCAGGGCAGGATCGAGCGGCGCTCCGAGGCCGTCAGGCCCGGGGCGATGAAACGCCAGACGTGCCACAGGATCAGCGGCATGGCGAGGATGATCCCGACGACAATCGCGATCCTGAACCGGATCGCGAAGGCGTCACCGATCCCTGTGGTGTAGAGGGTCTCGACCGGCAGGGGCGCGCTCAGGAAGGCGATGAGCTGCTCACCGAGGGCGAAGCCGACGATGGATCCGACACCGATCCCGATGATCGACCAGACGATCCGGTTCCGGAGCTCGGCGAGGTGATCGACGAGCGACATCACCGCACCCGGCTCCTCGGGCGCGGGAGGCGCGGACGGAGGGTCTACCGGGACCAGGCCTCGCTCATCATCGACCTGAGACGGGGCCGCGCGCTCATCGCTGGTCATGCCGCGGCGCGGGCCGGCCGATTCGTGGGCCGGCTACGAGGCCGGCGAATCCGGATCCGAGGCGGCCGGCGCGGCGCCAACTGGCTCGGCCGGGGCTGACGCCGCCGGGCCGCCGCCCGACGGCGCGGGCGGGGCCGTCGTCGGGGCGGCGGCGACCGTGGGCGGAGCCTCGGCCGTTGCGGGCCGCGCGACGTCCTGGCCCTTCGCCGGCTCGATGCTCGTGGCCTCCTTCACGTCCGTGGCCGCCCTGCGGAACTCGCGGATGCTCTTGCCGAGGGCGGACCCGACCTCGGGCAGCTTGCCCGGCCCGATGACGAGGAGGGCGATGACGAGGACGATGATCAGCTCACCGGGGCCGATGTTGAAGGGCATCTGTGAGGCGGTGCTCCCGATCGCAGACGAGCGGCCGTCACGCGGCCGCTGAACGGCGGCTAGGGTAGCACAGGCAGGTCGGCTGCCCAGCGGGCGGCGGCCAGGGCGAGGCGCTCCCCGGGATCGTGGGGGGTCCCTCCCGGAGGCGGGCCGGCCGCGGCCAGGGCGATCCCCCGCGAAACGTTGACGAGCAGTCCGCCGCCCGGCCGGGCACCCGCCGGAGGGTCCGTGGCCGGCCCGTCGCGAAGAACGGCGGCGAGGTCGCCGCCCTGGGCGCCGACGCCGGGCACGAGGAAGCCGAGCCCCGGCGCGATCGAGCGTATCGCCGCAAGCTCGCGCGGCGCCGTCGCCCCGACGACGAGGCCGACCGTCCCGCCCGGTCCCCAGCCGCCGGCGAGCCGGGCGACCCGCGCCCAGAGCGGCTCCGCCGGCGCCTCGCCCTCGGCTCCGACGACGAGGTCCTGGAGCTCGCCGGCCCCGGGGTTCGAGGTCCGGCAGAGGAGGTAGGCGTAGCGATCCAGGCGTTCCAGGAGCGGCCCGACCGCGTCGCTGCCGAGGTAGGGGTTCACGGTCACCGCATCGGCCCCGAGCGCGTCGAACAGGGCCACCGCCTGGCGCGCGGCGGTCGTCCCGATGTCCCCCCGCTTGACGTCCGCGACGACCGGGATCCCGGCCGGGATCGCGGCCCGCACCCGCTCGAGGGCCGCGACGCCGGCGCTGCCGAAGGCCTCGAAGAAGGCGACGTTCGGCTTCACCGCGGCGGCGTACGGCGCGGCCGCCTCGACGAGGAGGCGGGCGAACCGCTCCACGCCGGCGAGATCGGGCGGGAAGCCGGGCGGCAGGCCGGCCGGGTCGGGATCGATCCCGATGCAGAGGACCGTTCCGGCGGCCGCGCTCCGCTCCGCCAGCCGCTCGAGGTAGGGCCGCCGGGTCACGGACTTGGCGAGGCCGGTGCCGCCGTGGTCGAGGGGCCGACGATCGGCGGCGGGGTCGGCGTCGGTGGCGGCGTCGGGATGAGGTCCTCCGGGACCCACCAGTCCGGCCGCGAGCCGGCGTCGAGACCGGCCGAGATCGTCATCTGGATCCGCTCCCCCTCCGAGATCGGCAGCCCGGCGATGTCGATCGGGGCGAGCCACAGGTCGGTCACGCCGTGGTCGATCACGAGGTAGGCGATCGCGTCGCCGACCGGCGACCAGACCGGCGCGAAGCTCCGCCCGTCGTTCGTCACCCGGAGGAGCTCGGTCCCCCGGCCGTCGAGGATGACGACATCGGTCCCGAACGCGGTCGTCCGCGTCGCGGCGAGGTACTTGCCGCGGTGCGACCAGATCGGCGTCGTGTAGCCGGGCCCCGTCAGGACCCTGGCCTTGCCGGTGGTCGTGTCATAGACCGCGATGACCGGCGCGCCCCGCGCGCCGTCCCGATCGTTCTGGACGTACGCGATGGACCGCCCGTCCGGCGACCAGACGGGATCCTGGTGGCCCAGCGGCTCATTCTCGGGGGCGTTGATCCTCGTCAGCTGGAGCGTCGCCAGGTCGAGGACCTGGAGGACCACGTCCGACTTGGAGGGGTCGGGCCCGTCCGTGACGAGCGCGACACGAGTCCCATCGGGCGAGACCGCCGGCTGTCGCAGGAAGTACGACCAGGTGAAGCTGCCGGACGTGACCCGGCCTGTCAGCAGCGCCTCCGGTTCGCTGCGGCCGTCGGGGTCGATGCGCATCAGGGTCGGCGTCGCGAGCCGGAATCGGCGGGCGGCGCCGTTGATCCGCCAGCGACCGGCCTCGGGCGTGGTCCGGACGAAGTAGACCCAGGCTCCGTCGGGCGAGAAGCTGGCCATCGAATCGCGGCCGCCGGTCGTCAGCTGATCCGCCCGGTTGCCGTGCTGGAGCCAGACGTTGCCGGCCTTGACGTAGACGATCGTCCCGGGCACGTCGGCCCGGGGGTCGACGATGACGACGTTGCTGGGGGTCGCCGTCCGGGCGGGGCCGCCGTTCCCCGAGCTGCCCGGGCCGCCCGGCAGCGCTGGCAGGTTGCCCGTCAGGAGCCCCAGGCTGAGGAGCCCCACGACGATGAGGCCGGCGACCGAGAGGGCGGGTGCGAGGAGGCCGGCATCGAGGCTTGAGCGTCCGCCTCGCCCCGTCGCCGACCGACGGGCGGTCACGTCCGCCGTCCCGCGGTCCACGACCGGTGTCCCCGTCCAGGCCGGCCGCCGCGCCGACGGGCGACGATGACGGCGTGGCCGGGACCGTCGTCGGTCCGGGCCCAACCGGGACGAGCCCGGCGGCAAGGATCGCCGCCGCCTCGGGATGCGCGCCCGACGGCGCGGCATCGCGGATCTCGAGCTGGAGCGACTCGACGCCGCCGAAGCGGCGGCTGGCGAGGCGGGCGACGACGTCGATGCGATCGCCCTCCGCGACCTGGCCGGCGAGCTCGGGCCAGCCGAAGGCGATCCCGTCGAGGACGTCGAGGCGCCGCTTGAGGACGAGCTGGCTGTGGCCGCCGGAGGCCTCACGGGCCCGGGTCACGGTCAGTCCGAGCACGGCCACGACGGGCTCCGGGTTGCCGACACCGGACGGCGCCAGGCGGGCGAGCTCGGCGAACAGCCCGTAGTCGACGTCGGCCGCCGGCAGGGCGAGATCGAGCTCGAGGGCCGGTCTCGGGTCGGGCGGCTCGGCCTCCGCGGCGAGGGCGAGGAAACGCTCGCGGAAGGCCGACCAGCGTCCGGCCTCGATCTCGAAGCCGGCCGCGCCCGCATGCCCGCCGTGGCGGATCAGGAGGTCGCCGCAGGCGGCGATCGCATCGGCGAGGTGAAGCCCGCCGTCGCCACGTCCGGAGACGCGGATGACCGAGCCCAGGTCTGCCCCGACGAGCGCCGGGCGACCGCGCTCCTCGGCCAGTCGACCGGCGACGAGACCCACGATGCCCACCGGCCAGGCCCCATGGACGAGCGTCGCCGGCGCGTCGTCGACGGCGTCGGGCGACGTCCGGGCCTCGGCGAGGGCCGTCTTCATGAGGTCCCGACGGGTGACGTTGGCGGCCTCGAGGGTGGCCGCCAGGGCCTCGGCCTCGGCCGGATCGTCGGTGAGCAGGAGCCGCGCCGCATCGAACGCCTCCCCTACGCGCCCGGCGGCGTTCAGGCGCGGGGCCAGGGCGAATCCGATCGTTTCGACATCGACCGCCTCGGGCGCCACGCCGGCGCGCCCCAGCAGGGCGGCGATCCCGGGTCGGCCGCCGACCCGGATCCGGTCCAGGCCGAGCCTGACGATCGCCCGGTTCTCGCCGAGGATCGGCGCCACGTCCGCGACGGTACCGATCGCCGCCAGGTCCGCCAGCGCGAGCGCGGCGGGCCGGTCCCCGAGGAGGAGCCGGGCGAGGGCGAAGGCGATGCCGGCTCCGGACAGGCGGGCGTCGGGGTACACGCTCCCGGCTCGGTGGGCGTTGACGATCGCCACGGCGGCGGGGAGCTCCGCCGGGACCCGGTGGTGATCGGTGACCAGGACGTCGATCCCGCGGGCACGGGCCGCGGCGACCTCGGCGACGCTCGTCGTCCCCGTGTCGACCGTGACGATGAGCCTGGCCCGTTCCCGCTCGGCGGCCTCGACGGCCGCGAGCGACAGGCCGTGGCCCTCCTCGAGGCGGGACGGCACGTACGGGATGACCTCGACGCCGAAGGCCCGCAGGGCGAGGGTCAGGATGGCGAGGCCGGTGATCCCGTCGGCGTCGAAGTCACCGAAGACGAGGACCCGCTCGCGGCGGTCACGGGCCGAGACGATCCGGGCATGGAAGGCGGCCGCGTCGGGCAGGAGGGCCGGATCGTTGAGGCCGGCCGCGGCCGGGCCGAGGTGGCGCTCGAGGGCGCCGGGGGTTGCGATCCCGCGTCGTGCGAGGAGGGCCACGACCCGCGGCGTCAGGCCCAGGCGGGCGCCTGACTCCACGAGGAGCGGGTCCGGCGACGATGCGGTGGGGAAGACCCAGCGGGCCCGCGGCTGGAGCACCCGCTCAGGATGCCACGAGCGGCTGCACTGGCGCTTCGCCCGCGCTTACGCGGAGGCTCGGCGAGGGCTGCGAGGGGCCGTCAGGCGCCCGTGGCGCCGGTCCTCCCACTCCTGCCAGACGACGAGGAGCGGGCTCGCGTTGAAGATCGAGGAGTACGTCCCGGAGACGATCCCGATCAGGAGGGCCAGGACGAACTCCTCTGTCGCCGAGCCGCCGAAGAGGAGCAGGGCGGTCAGGGTCAGGACGACCGTGAAGCTCGTCGTGATCGATCGCCCGAACGTCTGGAGGAGCGAGTGGTTGACGATCTCGGCGAACGGCTCGCCGGCATGGCGCGCCCGGTTCTCCCGGATCCGGTCGAAGACGACGATCGTGTCGTGGACGCTGAAGCCGATGACGGTGAGCATCGCGGTCACGAACAGGCCGTCGATCTCCACGTTGAAGAGCGTCCCCAGGATGGCGAAGACGCCGAGGACCACGATGACGTCGTGGAGGAGCGCGACGAGCGCGGTGACGCCCATCTTCACGTCGCGGAAGCGGAGGGTGATCCAGCCCAGGATGCCCAGGCTGCCGACGAGGATGAGGATGATCGCCTGGTTGATGAGGTCGCTGCTGACGACGGCGCCGATCGAGCTCAGCGAGGCCTGCTCGGAGATCGGCCCGAGGGCCGCCTGGAGGGCCGTCGCGATCCGCCCGATCTCGCCGGTCGTCGGGACCTGCGTGTTCGAGCCCGGGATCGGCGTCGGCGCGGGGGAGCCGCTGGGCGCGGGGGAGCCGCTCGGGGCCGGCGAGGCGCTGGCCGTTGGCGATTCGCTCGGGGCCGGCGAGGCGCTGGCCTCCGGGGACGCGGTCGGGGCCGGGCTCGCGGTCGGGGCCGGGGTGGCCGAGGGTCCCGGGCTGCCCGTGGCCGCCGGGCTTGCCGATGCCGCCGGCGACGCCGACGAGCTGGCCGCGGCCGTCGGCGTGGGCACGACCGTCGGGACCGGGGTCGGCGTGGGCTCGACCCCACGGAGGTCGAGCTTGGAGAGGCGGATGTCGAAGAAGCCCTTGCCGGTCTTCGTCACCACGGCGTCGGGCTGGCCTACGGTCGCGAGCTCGGCCCGCACGTCGTCGGCGGTCACGGTCGCGTCGGCGAACTTGATCGACCAGGTCGTCCCGCCGGTGTAATCGATCGAGAACTTCAGCCCCGCCTCGCCGCCGCTGATCGGGGTTAGGAGGATGAAGATCAGGCCCGGGATCGTGATGAGGAGGGAGAAGGCGAAGAACCAGCGCTTCTTGCCGATGACATCAAACACCGGGCGTCGCCTCGCGCCGAATCGCGGCCCGGCCGCTCGGCCGGTGGACGAACTCGGATTCGGAGATCCCGTAGAGGCGGGCCTTGCGGGCCCAGTCCTGGGCCACGACGACCCGCAGGATCGTCCGGGTGACGGTGATCGCGGTGAACATCGAGGTCAGGACGCCGAGGATGAGGACGAGGGCGAAGCCCTGGATCACCGAGGAGCCGAAGAAGTACAGGATCGAGGCGGTGATCAGGCTCGACACGTTCGAGTCGAGGATCGAGTTCCAGGCCCGGGCGAAGCCGGCCTCGATGGCCTGGGGCAGCGACTTCCCGAGGCGGAGCTCCTCCTTGGATCGCTCGAAGATGAGGATGTTGGCGTCGACCGCCATGCCCACCGAGAGGACGAAGCCGGCGATCCCGGCGAGGGTCAGGGTGACCGGGATGAGCCGGAAGATCGCGAACAGGACGAGTGCGTAGTAGAGGAGCGCGACGCCGGCGACGGCCCCCGGCAGGCGGTAATGGATGAGCATGAAGATGAGGACGAGCCCGACGGCGATCGCTCCGGCGAGGATGCTCTTGTCGAGGAACTCCCGGCCCAGGGTCGGGTCGATCGTGTCGCTCGACAGCTCCTCGACGGGGAACGGCAGGGAGCCGAACCGCAGGACGTTGACGAGGTTCGTGGCCTCCTTCTGGGGCAGCCCGCCGATCGACGACTCGTTCGTGATCTGGACCTGGCCGCCGGTGATCGCCTGATTGATCACGGGCGCCGAGATGACGACCGAGTCGAGCACGATCGCGAACTGCTCCTGGACATGCGCGGCGGTCCACGCGGCGAAGAGCTGGTCGCCCGCATCCTTGAGGTTGAAGTTCACGGCCCGCCCGCCGTTGCGATCCGTGCCCAGCGTCGCCGCCTCGAGCTGGTCGCCGGAGAACAGGATGCAGATGGTCGTGATCGCGCCCGTACCGCTGCACGCGGTCACGCCGGTCAGGTCGAGCGTCTGGCCCTGGCCCACTGTCGTCCCGACGGGGATCGGGACGAAGTCGAGGCGGCCGGTCTGGCCGACGAGCTCACGGACGGTCGAGGTGTCGGTGACGCCCGGCAGCTCGACGACGACGCGATCCGTGCCGCTCGTGACGACGACCGGCTCGGCCACGCCGGTCGAGTTCACCCGGGCCTCGATGATCTCGCGGACGATCTCGAGGTCGGCAAGGCCCGGGGTCCGGTCGCCGACCGGGTTGACCCGATACTCGACCTTCAGTCCGCCCTGGAGGTCGAGGCCCAGCTTCGTCTCGATGAGACGGCTGCCGCCGTCGGGATCGAGCCCGGGCAGCCGCAGCCTGGGCCAGAAGTCAACGAACAGGGCAAGGGCGCCGATGACGGCGATGAAGATGACGGTGGTCCTGCGCATCGACGGCGGATGATACAGGTGCGGGAGTTCAGGCGGGAATCACGCGCTGCCAACCGGTACCTCCGAGCGGCACCCGCTCTCCGAGGGCTGAGGCGACGCCCCTGCGAGCCATCAGCCCGAGGATTCGAGGCCGGCCTTGATCTTCGCCGCGAGGGCGGTCCCGATCCCGGGGATGGCCGCGATCTGCTCGACCGGCGCATCGCGGATTCGCTTCACGGACCCGAACGTGCGGAGAAGGAGCGCCCGGCGGCGCGGCCCGATCCCGGACAGGTCGTCGAAGACCGAGCGGACCGAGGCCCGGGCCCGCAGCTTGCGGTGATACGTGATCGCGAACCGATGGGCCTCGTCGCGGATCCGCTGGACGAGGTAGAGGGCCTGCGACGTGGTCGGCAGGAGGACCGGCTCGGGGCGATTCGGCAGGACCAGCTCCTCGCGCTCCTTGGCCAGGCCGGCCAGGGGCAGGTCGTGGAGGCCCAACTCCGCGAGGACAGCCATCGCCGCGTTCACCTGGGCCCGGCCGCCGTCGATGATGACGAGGTCGGGCATGGCCCAGCGCCGCTCCTCGGCGCTGCCCTCGTCGCCGGGCCTGGCATTGCGGAAGCGGCGGCGGAGGACTTCCTGGTGGCTGGCCACGTCGCTCTGGCCCTCGACCGTCCTGATCTCGAACCGCCGGTACTCGCCGGTCCGCGGCCGGCCATCCTCGAACACGACCATGCTCCCGACGCTGTTCGTGCCCTGGAAGGTCGAGATGTCGTAGCACTCGATTCGGGCGGGCAGAACCGGCAGCTCGAGGGCCGTCGCGAGCTCCTCGAGCGCCCCGAGGGTCCGGCCCTGGTCGGCCAGCCAGCGCGCCTGCTCGCGGGCGAGCATCTCGGCCGCGTTCCGCGTGGCGAGGGCCATCAGCCGGCGCCGCTCGCCCCGTCGCGGGACCACGAGCCGGACCCCGCCGACGGGGCCCCGGCGGGTCGCGGTCGCCGTGTCGACGGTCCGGACCCAGAGCGCGGTCTCGGAGACCGGGCCAGAGCCGGCGCCGCGGGCCTCGGCGTTGACGGTGGCCCGGCGATCGGCGAGGAAGCGCTCGAAGTCGGCCGCGTCGCCGAGCTCCACCGGCACGGCGACCTCGCGGGGCACGCTCGACGCCCGGGCGTAATGCTGGCCGAGGAAGCCCGAGACGACCTCGGCGTCGGTCGATTCGCGCGGCGCCTCGAGGAGGAAGACGTCGCGCCCGATCGCCTTGCCGTTGCGGATCACGAACAGCTGGACGGCCGCCTGGCTGTCGCGCCGGGCGAGGCCGACGAGGTCGAGGTCGGTCCGGGCGAAGGCCGCCATCTTCTGGCTCTCCATCGTCCGCTCGATCGAGCGGACCTTGTCCCGGAGGGCGGCGGCTCGCTCGAACTCGAGGCGGTCGGATGCGGCCTGCATCTCGGTCCGGAGGGCCCGCGCGACGCTCTCCTGGCGGCCCTCCAGGAACAGCTCGACCTGGGCGATGTCGGCCCGGTACGCCTCCTTCGAGATGGCCTGGATGCAGGGGCCCTGGCAGCGCTTGATGTGGTAGAGGAGGCAGGGCCGCTGGAGGGCCCGCTCGCCGTCGCGAATGTCGATCGTGCAGGTCCGGAAGGGGAAGATCCGCCGGACCAGGTTCATCGCCTCGTCGACGCTCGAGGCGCTGGCGTACGGCCCGAAGTAGCGGCTGCCGTCCTGGGGCAGCTTCCGCGTCCGCTCGATCCGCGGGAAGTCGTCGGCCAGGGTGACCTTGATGAACGGGTACGACTTGTCGTCCTTGAGCCGGACGTTGAACGGCGGCTGGAAGCGCTTGATGAGGCTGTTCTCGAGAAGCAGAGCCTCGGACACCGAGTCGGTCAGCGTGTACTCGACGTCGGAGATCCGGTCGACGACCGAGCGGACGATCTGCTGGGCCGGCCCGGGGACCTCCTTCTGCCAGTAGCTCCGGACCCGGCTCCGGAGGCTCTGGGCCTTGCCGACGTAGAGGACGCTTCCGCGCGCGTCTTTCATGAGGTACACGCCCGGTTGGTCGGGCAGGTTCTTGAGCGTTGCGGCGAGGGCCGAAGACTTCGACGAGGTCGCAGCCGAGGGGGCGGTCACGCCCCCGATGGTAGGCGAGGATCAGCCTAGTGGCTCGAACCCCGGCTCCTGGTCGAGCCCGCGGCCGGCGGGTCGACGACGTCGAGGGCGAATGATCCGAGGGCCATCCCGCCCGCGACGAGGGCCACGCCGTTGCAGCCCACGCCCAGCCCGGACGTGTCGAGGACCGCCATCCAGCGCCCCGCGTCGGCCTGCCAGGTCGCTGCGGCGGTCATCACCGGACCGGCGGCTCTCGTGGTGCAGCTCCAGACCTCGAACGTGGCCGGGCCCGCGAGCGGCACGCCGTCCAGCCATGCCCTGGCCTTGAGCGGCACGGCGCGGCCGAGCGTGACCGTCAGCCCGGCCGCGTCCCCGACCGGGTCGCCCCACTCGACCGACCCCAGGTGGACGATCACCTCGAACGCCGCCGACGCCGCGTTGCCGCTCGCATCGGTCGCCGTGCAGGTCACGGTCGTGACGCCGAGCAGGATGTGCGCGCCGGGCTCGGGATCGCAGGCGACAGTCGGCGCCGGATCCCTGTCGTCCGTGGCGATCGGCATCGTGTAGTCGAGGGTGGTGCCATTCGGATCTGTGGACACGAGCTCGGAATCGACCGGCATGCCGGCCAGGGTCGGTGGGGTCGAATCGACGACCTCGGTCTCCTCGACGTCGAGGCGGAAGGTCACCGTCGTGATGCCGGTCGTGCTCGAGCCGTCGGACACGCCGGCCGGGCTGAGCGTCCGCCCATAGATCACCGATAGCTCGTAGTCGAGGCCCGGAACCGTCGGGGCCACGATCGTCACGTGGCTCGGCTCCGTCGAGGCGACCTGCATCGGCGAGGAGCAGCCGATGCTCCCGCCCGCGTCGTTGGCCCAGGCGGCCGGCACTGGCCCGACGGTCGTGCTCGTCGCGCTGATCGAGCCGCCGAGCGCCGGCTCGGTCACCTCGGCCTGCCAGACATTCACGACTTGGCCGGGATCGACGTGCCGCAGGCCGCTGCACGTGAGGACCATGTCGACGTCGTGGTAAACCGTCGTGCCGGGGGCCACGCTCCCGAGATCGACGAACGTCTGGACGCCCGGGCCGACCTGGTCGCCGTCGGCGCCGACGACGTCGGCCATCGCGATCCCCGAGGCGAGGAGGGCCGCGGCGGCGGCGAGCGTGGCCGATCGGCGAGCGACGCGACCGTACATTCGTGACCTCCCCCGTGGCGACCCCGGCGGTGTAGGAGCTGAATGTCCGCCATCCGCGTCCGCCCGCCCATGGGAGATGGGTCCCGTTTGGTGCGCCGGCGCGCCCCGCTTGCGTACCTGTGGAGCGGTGCCCGGGATCACCGACCCGGCACCTCAAGACGGGCGAATCGCTCAGCCGGTCAGGCTCGCTGCGGGTCCGGACCGGCACCGCAGGCCGCCAGGACGACGGGGGCGCCGATGAAGAGCTCGACCGAGCGGAATCGACGAGGGCGGGGCCGGTAGGCCCCGCCCTCGTCCAGGCGAACGATCAAGCCCGCGACTACGGCAGGATCGCCGGGCAGTTGTTCCCCGAGCCCGGGTTCGCATCGAAGCAGACGATGCGGCCCTGGAGGATCGGATTGATCGTCCCGGCCGTCTCGAGCCACTCGGAGACGTCCTGGTCGAGCAGGCCGCGGGTGGCGCCGCGATCGGTGTACACGGGGTAGCCGTCGCCGCCGGCTACGACGAAGTCATTCGTGGCGAGGGTGTACGACGAGCCGGCCGTGAGATCGACCGCACCGCCGGTGCAGGACCCGTCGGCCGCCTGGTAGACGGCGCCCATGACCCGTGAGCCCGCGGCGGCCTCGATGTCGTAGGTGAAGCACAGGCCGGAGACCTGGCCAAAGCGACCGTTCGCGCCCGGCATCGAGAACACCGAGTTCTCGAGCATCCCCATGAGCTCGAGGCCGTTGAGGGGGATGACGTCACCGACGTTGCCGAACGGCAGGACGGTCAGGACCTGGCCCTTGGTGATGACGTACGGCGGCGGCACGAAGGCCGGGCAGAAGTCGGTCGGGTTGTCGATCGCCGGGCAGGTCAGGTCCGCCCGGATGCCGCCCGAGTTCATGAGCGCGAAGTCCGTCTCGTACGTCTCGCGCATCGCGTCGGTGATCACGTTGCCGATGAGCGATTCACAGAGGCGGCCGGTGGAGCCGCCACAGGAGTCGGCTCGCGGGATGACCCTGGCGGCGTTGCCGACCTGCTGGGACAGGATCGGCCCCAGCTGATCGCGGTAGGGCTGGAGCATCGCCGTGATCGCGGGGTCCGGCGTGACGGCGGCCGCGGTCGGCGTGTGGAACGTGTGGGCCATCGCCTGGATGGCGCCGGTCCCGCGATGGATGGTGAGCTTCGTCGTCGAGAAGCTGATGCCCTTGGAGCGGTTTTCGAAGACGAACTGGCCGTTGATCGTGCCCGACCATTGAACATCGGTGTGGTCGCCGATGATCAGGTGGAAGCCGGAGACGCCATTGGCGAAGTCGATGAGCTCGCCCTGCGGGGTGCCGTTGTCGAACGAGGTGACGCCCTTGTGGGCGATGGCGATGAAGACGTTCGCGCCCTCGGCGGCGGCCGCCGCCTTGGCCGCCATGGCGGCTGCCACGCTGTCGGTCGGGACCATCGTCCCCATGCTGCCGGGGAAGTTGAGGCTCGGGGCCTCCTCGTTCGTGATCCCGATCACGGCGACGTTGACGCCCTTGTATTCGAAGATGGCGTAGTCACTGACGCCCGAGATGTTGGCGTCACGGTTCGAAAGGTTCGAGCTGACGTAGCGGAACGGGGTACCCGGTACCGATGGATCGGTCGACCCGGCCAGGTCGATCTGGGACTGGAGGCGACCCAGGCCGCTGTCGAAGTTGTGGTTGCCGAGGCCACCGACCTGGATGCCCATCATCCGCTCGGCCAGGATCGCCGGGACGTCCTCGAAGTAGGTCGCCAGCGGTGGCGACGCGCCGACGTCGTCGCCCGCGGTCAAGGTCAGGTTGTTGGGCGAGGTCGCCCGTACCTGGTCGAAGTAGGCCTTCAGGACGGCCGCCCCACCGATGCCGCCGACCGGGTCCAGCGCCCCGTGCCAGTCGGAGATGTCGATGATCTGGACGTTGACGGTCGGTCCCGGCACCGTCCGAGCGGCGAGGGCGCCGGCGGGGACGAGCATGGCGACGATCGCCAGGATCGCTAGGACGAGGGGGCCGCGGCCGCGGTGTGCGCGCTCGGGGAGAGGCATGGGCACGATGTCCTCCATTTCATTCTGCCGTCCGGCCGCAGGTCGGTTTCGGATCGGCACGTTCCTTGACCTAGCCTGGGATCCGGACGTCGATCCAGACCGCACGGTGATCGGAGCTCGGGACCGGGAACCCGGTGCCGGTCAGGTAGACCAGCGGATCGTCCCCCGTCGGCCAGAAGACTCCCGCCCCGGCGATCGGGATGTTCCGTCGAGGGAGCACGTAGTCGGCCCGGAGGTTGCCGGGGCCACTGCACGGCGGGAACGCCGGGGTGTCGCAGAAGTCGGCCGTGTCGTAGAGGGGATCACTCTCGTGGCCGTCGTTGAGGAAGCTCTGGACGTCTGCCCAGTACGGTCCTCCGGCGCTCCACGGCGTGACCTTCGTGTTCACGAGCGGGTGGTCGAGGAGCTGCTGGATCGAGCCGGGGATGCTGTCGCCGTCGAGCGGATCGCTGTTCTGGTCGCCGGCGATGACGAACAGCTCGCCGGGCTTGAGGCCGCCGTGCGTCCCGGCGTCGTCGTAGATGTAGGCCGACGTCGGGCCCGGCGTGACGTAGTCCGCCCAGAGCCGGATCTCGTCGCTGTTACGGGTCCCGTTTCGATCCTCCGGGCCGTCGAAGACCGGCGGCGTCGGGTGACTGACGAGGAAGTGAACGACTTTGCCGCCGATCTCGATCGGCACGTCCCAGTGGCTCTTGGATGACAGTCGGAAGACCTCGAGCTCGGCCGGCGAGTACCAGTCGGCGGGCCCGGCGGTGGCCGGGTCGTCCGGCAGGAGCGCCCCGGGCATGTCCTTCCACAGGAAGTGCTGGAACGTCCTGATCTCGTCATACCGGATCGGGTGCATCGAGAGCACGGCCATCCCGAACTGGCCCGGGAAGAATCCGAACCCGAAGGCATCGTCCCCTCCGGCAACGACGCCGTTGTTGTTGAGATCGAAGCCGGACGGGATCCCGGTGTTCGACTCGGCGACGAAGGCGTACGGGTAGTCGATCGGGGCCGCGCCGTTGTGAGCCATCTCGAGGTAGTTGTCACGGAAGGCGTCGACGAGCGGGCCGTCCGGGTGTTCGGCCGTCGGGGCGTAGTAGTCGAACTCGTTGATGAGAAGCACGTCCGGGCGGACGCGCTGGATGATCTCGGCCACCGCCGCAGCCTGGGCGTTGCCGGGCGCCGAGAGGTCGGCGAGGGCCTGGCCGGCAGAGCTCCGGTTCAGCGAGGCGTTGAAGGTCGCGAACCGGGTTGTGTCGTTCGTGGCCGTCGCGACCGGCGCGACGACGAGGACCGGCAGGAGCAGGGGCAGGATGGCGAACGGACGGAGACGTGCGTGACGCATCGGGAGCTCCTCCACGCGTAGGGCACGGGGACGTGGTGGCGACCTCTCGCCGATCGGCATCAGACCGCCCAGGATGACCCTGGACCGCACACGATAGCGCGGTTTCGGCGGCCCGTTAACCGCGAGGGACTCGCAATGCAGCAATCGGTGCGCCGGTGCACCACTTCCGGTTGAGCGGCGGGTAAGCGACCCCTGTCACGATCGCCCGCATGGCGGAACACCCGGCCGTCGTGGCCCGGCTCGCGCGCCTCGCGCCGGACCAGCGCGCCGCCGCGACGGCGCCGCCGGGGCCGGTCCTGTGCGTCGCCCCGGCCGGAAGCGGCAAGACGACCACCCTCGTCGCGCGCGTCGCATGGCTGGTGGATTCGGGGGTTGACCCTGCGACGATCGCCGCGATCACCTTCAACCGGAGGGCTGCCGAGGAGCTGTCGGAGCGGCTGGCGGCCGCGCTCGAGCCCCTCGGGCGGGGCCCAGGCGCCGTCAGGGTCCGGACGTTCCACGCCCTTGGCCTCGAGATCCTCAAGGAAGCCGGCCAGCCGGTCGCTCCCCTGCTCGACCGCGAGACCGTCCTCCGGACCGCCCTGCCCCTTGCCACGGCGGCCGAACGCCGGCGGCTCGACACGGTGATCTCCCGTCTCAAGCTGGACCTCGGCGTCGACGTCGAGGCGGTCGCCGCGGATCCCGAGGCCGGACCGGCGGCCCGAGCCTTCGTGGCCTACGAGCGGGCCATCGCCGAGTCCGGCGGGCTCGACTTCGACGACCTCGTCGTCCGGGCCGTCCGGCTCCTCGAAACCGAGCCGGTGACGCTCGGGACGTGGCGCGCTCGCTGCGCCCACCTCCTCGTCGACGAGGCCCAGGACCTCGACCGGAGCCAGCTCCGGATGGCGCTCCTCCTTGCCGCCCCGGCCAACAGGATCTTCCTCGTGGGGGATGATGACCAGTCGATCTACGGCTGGCGGCTGGCGGACGTCCGGAGGCTGCTGCAACTGGCCGAGACATCGCTGCCCGGGCTCCTCCGCGTCGATCTTGTGACGAACTATCGGTGCCCTGCCTCGGTCGTCGCCCGGGCA
>Ga0209751_10000543_pt1 | contig 40477 bp, 48 predicted proteins | sample RifCSP13_1_FD_184019 | JGI IMG/M metagenome (GOLD analysis project Ga0209751, IMG submission 184019) | Soil microbial communities from Rifle, Colorado - Rifle CSP2_sed 13_1 (SPAdes) (version 2) | ecosystem: Environmental > Terrestrial > Deep subsurface > Rock core/Sediment | place: Rifle...
GCCTCGAGCGCTCGATGTCGGACTTCGGCCATGGGATCGGCTGCGTCAGCCAGGCCGCGCGCGCTGCCGCCGACCTTGACCAGGTAGGCCGCCTCGGCCTCGCGTACGTGGTCGACGATCGCCGCTGTCTCACGGCCACCTCCCCGCGGTCCCTTGCGCAACGGGCGTGTGCCGGCGGCCGCCGCGGCTGCGTCAAAGGCTCGCCAGGCCGAGATCAGGATCGTCTGGAGGTGCTCCAGCTCGACCGCACTGATCGGGCCTTCATCGGTGGGGGCCGGCTGGGCCGGCGCCCCGAAGTCGGTCGTCGCGTTGCCTGACAGGCGCGCCACGACCTCGACCTGGAAGCCCGACGCGGGGATCCGGAGCCCCTGCCCGCCCGGAGTCCGGGCCGTCACCCGCGCGTATCGCGGCGCCGAAGTCAGCAGGGCCTCGATCGCCGCGGCTTCGGTCTTGCCGCTGCGCGACCAGCCTGGCCAGTCCACAGCACTCGCAAAGGTGCGGCGGGGAGTGACTTCGAGGTAGACCGCCAGGCGTCCCGCTGGAGTGGACATGCCACCCGCAGGCTAGCACCGCGGATCCGCTGGAGCGTACGAGCGCGGCCCTGGCCGCCATGGCCGGCGGCCATCTTCGGGGTAGACTCGTCATCGAACTGCGTGCGGCCTGAGCACAGGAGACGAGACGCTTGAGAAGCAGAAGCGACAGGCGCTGAGCCGATTGGACTGGCACATGGGCGTTGACTGGTGGCCGATGGGGCTTGGCATGGCCTTCAGCACCCTGCTCCCGTTGATCGTGATCGTCCTGGTCGTGTGGCTGGTGGTTCGCGCCCTGCCCCGCCGGGACGGAGGTGGCGATAGCGCCGAGGAGGTGTTGCGGCGGCGGTTCGCCTCCGGCGAGATTGACGCCGACGAGTACCAGCGCCGCCTCGAGGTCCTCCGCAAGCACTAGCCGCTGCCGAGGGCTACCATCGGCCGATGGGCTTCGGGCTACTCGAATCGGTCGACATGCTGCGTCGAACTCCATCGGTCCTGCGCGAGCAGGTGGCGCATTCAGCGCAGGGCTGGACCGACGCGCGCAAGGGCGCGGACGAGTGGTCTGCCCACCAGATGGTCTGCCACCTCGCCTACATCGAGGAGCAGGACTGGATGGTGCGGATCCGGATGGTAATGAGCGAGGGTGCCACGCGCCCCTTCCCGCCGGTCGAGCACGGGGACGTGTCGGGCCGCTACCCCGGCGTCCCGACCGACGAGGTCGCCGATCGATTCGCCGCGATCCGGGCGCGCAACCTCGAGGAGCTCGGCCGGCTCGTCCCCGACGAGAGCGGCCTGGACGGAGTTGGCCTGCACCCCAGCCTGGGCACGGTCACCCTGCGCCAGCTGCTGGCGACCTGGGTCGTCCACGATCTGAACCACCTCGCCCAGCTGGACGCGGCCCTGGCCAGCCGCTACGCGGACGAGGTTGGCCCCTGGAAGTCGCTCCTCGGCATCCTGGACGACTGATGTCCAACGTGACCCTCGGCCTGCCCGACGACCTGCGCGCCTACCTGCTCAGGGTCGGTGTTCGCGAGCCGGCGATCCTGAAACGCCTGCGCGAGGAGACCGCCGCCCTGCCGCAGCACAACATGCAGATCGCGCCCGAGCAGGGCGCGCTGATGGCGCTCCTGGTCCAGATCAGCGGCGCGCGGCGCTGCATCGAGCTGGGCACCTTCACCGGCTACTCCTCGCTGGCGGTGGCACTCGCCCTGCCGTCCGACGGGAGGATCGTGTGTTGTGACGTCAGCCGCGAATGGACCGATGTCGCCGCCCGCTACTGGGCCGAGGCGGGAGTGGCCGCCAAGGTCGACCTGCGCATCGGGCCGGCGCTCGCGACCCTGGACGCGCTGCTGGCGGATGGCGCAGCCGATACCTTTGACTTCGCGTTCCTCGATGCCGACAAGCTCAACTACTCCGCCTACGCGGAGCGTCTCATCCGGCTCCTGCGGTCCGGTGGGCTGCTGGCAGTGGACAACGTGCTGCGGCATGGAACCGTGGCCGACCCGGCTGCCAACGATCCGGACACCCTCGCGATCCGGGCACTGAACGAGATGCTGGTCGCGGATGGTCGGGTCGATGTGGCGATGGTTCCGATCGCCGACGGGCTGACCCTGGCCCGCAAGCGGGGTTAGTCGGTGCCGATGGTGGTGATCCGCCGCCGGGTCTGAACCACGACCTTCGCGTCGCGACCCTCCTGCGCGGGGTGCTCGACGAGCGCAATCAGCCGGCTCGACATGAAGCGCCCGGTGCGCACCGGGGTCCCGCCGCGCGTCACTTCGCTGACCTCCACCACGCCCCGGGCGGTGGTGACCTCCAGCCGCCGTCCGGCGCGGGTCGCTTCGATCACGAAGGTCTGGGTGCCCTGCCCGGTGTCGATCACGGCCTCAACCCGATCGCCTTTCATCGGCTGAGCGTAGCAGGCGCGCGCTCGTCAATCATCCTCGCGGCGTTCACACGCGGCGCACATCTTGCCGTCACGCTCGTATGCATCAACGGCTCACCGCTTGGATGGGCCTCGTAGAGGAGATCAATACACCCATGGCTGGACGCACCATCCTTGGCGTCGTGGCGGGCCTGCTGCTGGTCGGCCTGCTGGCAGGCGGCGCCATCGCGGTCTACAACGCCGGCGTGGCGGCCGGGCTGGCCGCCGACGGCGCGCTGCCCGCGCTCCCGTTCGTCGGCTACCCGTACTACGGCCACGGCATCGGCTTCTTTGGCGTGCTGGCCTGGATCTTCGGGATCTTCCTGGTGTTCGGCCTGCTGCGTGCCGCCCTTGGCGCGCGGCACGGTGGGCATGGCCACTGGGGCGGCGGTCCGGGCTGGAAGGCCGGGATGCACGGACCGTGGATGGACGATGAGCGGATGCGGTCGGCCGTGGCGGATATGCACCGGCGCCTGCACGAGGAGCCGCCCAGCGACGCGAAGCCATCGAGCTGACTACGATGACGCGCCCATGACGCGCGTGCTGATCGTCGACGACGAGCCCAGGATTGCCCGCCTGGTGCGCGACTACCTGGAGCACGCCGGTTTCGCGGTGAGCGTGGCGGGCGACGGGCGCGAGGCACTGATGCGGGCGCGGACCGAGCGTCCCGACCTGGTGGTGCTCGATCTCGGTCTGCCCGGCATCGATGGCCTCGAGATCACGCGCCAGTTGCGCCGCGACTCTTCGATCCCGATCGTGATGCTCACCGCGCGCGACGCGGAGACCGACAAGGTGGTGGGCCTGGAGCTGGGGGCCGACGACTACGTCACGAAGCCGTTCAGCCCCCGCGAGCTGGTGGCTCGCGTGCGCGCGGTCCTGCGTCGACAGTCGGCCGGTGGGCCGGCGGATCGCCTGGTCGCGGGGGAGCTGACCGTCGACCTGGCCCGGATGCGGGTCGAAGTCGCCGGTCGGCCCGTTGACCTGACCGCGACCGAGTTCGGGTTGCTGGCGGCGCTGGCCCGTCAGCCCGGCCGGGTGTATACCCGTTCCCAACTCCTGGATGCCATCCACGGCGTGGCTCACGAGTCGTACGAGCGGGCCATCGACGCGCACGTCAAGAACATCCGCCGCAAGGTTGAGCTCGACCCCGCTCACCCTCGCCACCTGGTGACGGTCTTCGGCGTCGGGTACCGGCTGGCAGATGCCTAGCCGGCACCATCGGCCGCCCTGGGCGGGAGGCCGATGGCACGCCGACGTCCCACCGCCGTGGTGGCCCCGCGGCGAACCCTGGCCGCCATCCGGTTCCGACGGGTGGCACCGATTGCGCGCTCGGTTCATGGTCGGAGTCGCCGTCTTCGCTTTCGTGAGCCTGGCCATGCTGGCCCTGCTGGCCGGGCTGGTGATCTGGGCCCTGGCGGCCGCCTTCGGCGGGCAGGCCCCGACCGTGATCGTGGGCGTTGTCGTCGTGCTCGGGACGGCGCTCGTTGGGCGGGCAGTGTTGCGCGGGCTGCGTGGGTCAGCCGCCTCGGTCGGCGACCTGCTGGACGGAGCCGCCCGGATCCAGGCCGGCGAATTCGGGGTCCCCGTGCCCGAGCGGGGCCCGCGCGAGGCCAGGCAGCTGGCCCGCGCGTTCAACGCCATGAGCCAGCGCCTGGCCGAGGACCAGCAGCAGCGCCATGCGCTGATCGCCGACGTCAGCCACGAGCTGCGCACGCCGCTCACCGTGATCGTGGGCAACCTGGAGGGGATCCGCGACGGGCTGTATCCGGCAGACGAGGAGCACCTGGCGCCGATCCTGGAAGAGGCGCGCGTCCTCGAGCGCCGGGTGGACGACCTGCGCACCCTGTCCCAGGCGGACGCGGCGGCGCTCACCCTCGACCTGCGCGACGCCGACCTGGCTGCCCTGCTCGACGAGGCGGCGGCGCCATTTCGGACCGCCGCGGAAAGTGCGGGGGTGGGACTCGCGGTCTCCCCTGACCCGGACCTGCCGCGCGTGCGGCTTGACCCGATCCGGGTTCGCGGAGTGGTCGGCAACCTGCTGGCCAACTCGTTGCGCTACACGCCGCGAGGTGGGCGCATCGAACTGCTCGCGGCCCGTGACGTCAAGCGATCGGCGGTCCGGGTCTTGGTGCGAGACACGGGTCATGGGATTGCGGCCGAGGACCTGCCGCGGATCTTCGACCGCTTCTATCGGTCGGCCGATTCGCCGGGCAGCGGCCTGGGGCTGGCCATCGCCCGGTCAATCGTCGAGGCGCACGGTGGGTGGATCGAAGCCCGGACGCCGACCGGGGGAGGAACCGAGATCGCCTTCAGCCTCCCCATCCCGACCTGATCCCGGAGCCTGATTCCGCAGCCTGGTCGCCCCCGGTCAGGCCTCGAAGACGACCTGCCCCCCGACCAGGGTCATCCGCACCCGCGCATTGGCGATCGTGCCGTCGGGCGCGGCCCGCAGGTCGCGGTCCAGGATCGCCAGGTCGGCGAGCTTGCCGGGCTCCAGGGTGCCGGTGTCGGCCTCGAGACGGTGGACCCAGGCCGACCCGATGGTGAATGCCCGCAGCGCGGTATCGAGGTCCAGCCGCTCGGTCGGCAGGAAGACCGGTTCGGCGCGGTGCCGCGGCCGCGTGCGACGGATGGCGACCTCCATTTCGACCAACGGATCGGCGGTGCTGACCGGCCAGTCGCTGCCACCCGCCAACCGAGCGCCGGCCAGCTGGAGGGAGCGGAAGGGGTACTGCCAGGTGGTCCGGATCGGTCCCAGGAACGGGATCGTCAGCTCGGTCATCTGGTCCTCGAGCACCGCCCAGAATGGCTGCATGTTGGCGACCACGTCGAGCTCCGCGAATCGCGGCAGGTCATCGGGGTGGATGAGCTGGAGGTGCGCCACGTGATGACGTGCGTCGCGCGGACCGTTGGAGCGCCGCGCGGCCGCCACCGCGTTGAGCGCCATCCGCACCGCGCCGTCCCCAATCGCGTGCTGGTGGACCTGGAACCCGTGGAGGTCCAGCGCGGTGACGATCTCATCCAGCCAGGGCTGCTCGTATGTCGGCATTCCCCGATTCGTCGTCGCCGCGCCGCGCTGGTCCAGGTACGGCTCGAGCAGGGCGGCGGTGAAGCTCTCCATCACACCGTCGAGGAAGAACTTGACCCCTGGGGCACGGAAGCGCAGGCCGTCGTTGCCCGGCGCGCGGGCGACGGTGCGCCGCTGCTCGCCGAGGTCCTGGATCTGGTCCACGCCGCGATCGGGGTCCCAGTGCAGCGAGCCCACCACCCGGGCGGTCAGTTCGCCGGCCTCGATCGCGGCCAGATAGGCATCCAGCGGGTCCCGATGCAGGTTGGCCTCGTTCCAGGTCGTGATCCCCAGGCCGTGGAGGTGGCGCTGCGCCACGCGCAGGGCCTCCCGGAGCATGGGTGGGCCGGGCGGCGGCACCAGGGACGCGACAAGATGGATGGCCGCCTCCTGCAGGGCGCCCACCGGCGAGCCGTCGGGGTCGCGCTCGATCCGGCCGTTGACCGGGTCGGCGCTGGCGGCGCTGATCCCGGCGCGGGCAAGCGCCAGGCTGTTGACCCAGGCGGTGTGTCCGTCACGGCTGGTGAGGAACGCGGGCCGGTCGGGGAGGATCGCGTCGAGCGCCTCGCGGCGCGGGATGCCGCCGGGGAAGTCGGGCATCGACCAGCCTCCGCCCGCCACCCATTCCTCGTCCGGATGCGCCTCGGCATAGGCCGCGATGGCCGCCAGGTACGCCTCGGCCGACCCCAGGTCGGCAAGATGGCACTGCAGCAGCTCGACGCCCGCCTCCAGCGCGTGGATGTGGGCGTCCTGAAAGCCGGGCAGCACCGTCTCGCCGTTGAGCGAGATCACGCGCGTGCCCGGCCCGGCGAGCGGGCGCAGCTCGGCGGCGCGGCCGATCGCGCTGATCCGCCCCGAGCTGATTGCCAGCGCGTCGAGGCGGGGATCGGCGCCGTCGAGCATCGGCTCCAGGCGCGCGCCGGTGATCAGCAGGTCCAGGTCGGTCATCGGCGCGATGCTAGGCGCTCGGTGCCAGCCGGCGGGTCGCCTCGCGTCGGCTGAGCCCGCTCATCCGCTCGGCGTTGGCGTCGACATAGGCGCGGACGGCGTCAGGATCGGTCTTCGACAGCTCGCGCAGCGCCCAGCCGATCGCCTTGCGCAGGAAGAATTCGCGCGACCCCAGGGACGGCTCGATACAGGCGAACAGCAGGTCACGATCGATGGCATCCCTGGCGCCGACTTGGCAGATGATGCTGGCGCGACGTTTCCACACGTGATCGGATCGGCTCCATTCCAGGATCACCGGCCGCATCGCGACGGGGTGTGCGCGGAGGATGGGCCCGATCCGGTGCGTGGCCACGTCGTCGACCAGATCCCACCACGCCCCGCTGACCACCAGCTCCTCGTAGAGCGGCATGGCCGCCGGCACCTGGAAGGCACGCGCCGCGCGGTGGCCGGCCAGCGCCAGCGCGGCGTAGCGCTCCTCGCGATATGCGGCGTCGCGCCACACCGCGAGCACCTCATCGGTCCAAGCCTCGGCGGTGGCCCATTGGCGGCCGGCGAACAGTCGCCGGCAGACCTGGCGCAGGACCGGCATCGGCACTCCGTGGTACGGCATGGCGGACTTCATGTACGCCTGCATCTGCGCCGCCCGCGAGGGGTCAGCCAGTGTCCGGAGCTCGTCGCTCAGGGTGGCCAGCGTCACGTCATGAGGGTACTCGCGAGCGTGCTGCGCGGCGTAGGATCGCTGCTGCGGATCGGCGCACGGCGATCCCCTTACCGGCGGGAGGCCGGATCGGTGCTTGGGAGTCGGGCATGGCGGGTTTCACACCGTTCACCAACAACTACCGTGACCTCTCGGACGAGAACGGCTACCAGTTCGAGTTCGTGTGCGACATCTGCGGGAGCGGGTATCGCAGCGAGTTCCAGCGCTCGGCGCTTGGCAGCGCGAGCTCACTGCTGGGCGGCGCCAGCTCGCTGATCGGCGGACTGTGGGGGGCGCAGGGCGCGGCCCGCGGCGCCAAGGACTTCATGGACCGCGGCGCGCGCGACGAGGCGCTCAAGAAGGCGGCCGACGCGTTGATGCCAAACTTCACCCAATGTCCGCGCGACCACCGCTGGGTGGACAAGACCTGCTGGAACGAAGCCCGGGGCCTGTGTGTGGCGGATGCTCCCAAGCTCGCCGCCGAGATGGAGGCCACGCGGGCATCGGTCGAGATCAACCAGATGCGCCAGGCGATGCAGGGCGAAACCGTCTTCTCCGGCGACCTGTCAGCCCGCCAGACGGTGTGCACGAAGTGTGGCAAGCCGGTTGGATCGGAGAAGTTCTGCTCCAACTGCGGGACGCCCACCGGCCAGGACAAGTGCGCCAAGTGCTCCGCCGACCTGGCCCCCGGCGCGAGCTTCTGCGCGAGCTGCGGAACGCCCGTGGCAGCCGCCTAGCGATCCAGGCCGGACCATCGGCTGCTGGCGCACTCGAACGGGTGTGCTATGCTCGGGCCTCCCTCGGGCTCCATGGGCGCGCCGGTCTGCGCCCCGGTCCTTACCGCTGATCCCCGATTCACCCATGCCCTGACCGGGCCCCGCACGCCGCGGGTGGGCCAAGTCAGGAGCTTTTTCCGCCGTGTCCTTTACCCAACTGGGGCTTGCCCCCGAACTGCTGCGCGCCGTCGCGGACTCCGGCTACATTGAGCCGACTCCCGTCCAGCGCGAAGCGATCCCCCATGTCCTCGCCGGTCGCGACCTGCTGGCCGGAGCCCAGACCGGCACCGGCAAGACGGCCGCCTTCGTGCTGCCCATCCTGCAGCGTCTGCACGCGTCGCGATCCGGCGAGTGGCGCCACGTTCGCGCCCTGGTCCTGGTCCCCACCCGGGAGCTGGCGATGCAGGTCGAGGAGAGCGTCCGCACCTACGGGACGCACCACCGCATCCGCTCCACCGTGATCTACGGTGGGGTCGGCTTCACCCCCCAGGTCCGCGCCCTGCGTGCGGGTCCCGAGATCGTGGTCGCCACGCCGGGGCGCCTGCTCGACCACGTCGGGCAGGGGACCATCAACCTGGGGCGCGTCGAGGTCCTGGTCCTCGACGAGGCGGACCGGATGCTCGACATGGGCTTCATTCGTGACATTCGCCGGATCCTGGCCCTGCTGCCGGCGCGTCGTCAGAACCTCCTCTTCTCGGCCACCTTCTCCGATGAGATCCGCCGCCTGGCCGACGGCCTGCTGCATCAGCCGGCGTTCGTGCAGATTGCCGCGCGCAACAAGCCGTCGGAGCTGATCGAGCAGGTGATCCACCCGGTCGACCGCGAGCGCAAGCGCGAGCTGCTCAGCCACCTGGTGCGCAATCGGACCATCGACCAGGCGCTGGTCTTCACCCGCACCAAGCACGGTGCCAACCGGCTCGCCGAACAGCTGGACCGCGACGGGATCGCGGTGGCCGCGATCCACGGCAACAAGAGCCAGCCCCAGCGCACCCGCGCCCTCGCCGATTTCAAAGCCGGCCGCGTGACGCTGCTGATCGCCACCGAGGTGGCGGCCCGCGGCCTGGACATCGAATCCCTGCCTCACGTCGTCAACTACGAGATGCCGATGGTCCCCTCGGACTACGTGCATCGCATCGGCCGCACCGGCCGGGCGGGCGTGGACGGGATCGCCGTGTCCCTGGTGTGCGTGGACGAGGCGCCGCTGCTCCGCGAGGTGGAGCGGCTGCTTGGCCGCCCGATCCCGGTCGAGACGGTCCTCGGCTTCGAGCCGGACCGTTCCATCCGTCCCGAGCCGATCCGCCTGCGCACCGGCCAGGGCGGCGGACGCCCGATGCAGCGACCCCGTCCCGTGGGCGCGTCGCGCTCCCATCCCGGCCATGGGCCGGCTCGCAGTCACGCCAGCATCGCGCGCTGGCCGTCGGCTCCGGTGCCGACCGCGACCGGCGCGGCCCGGCGACCCGACTCGCGCCGCTCGTACGGTCGCGTTCGCTCGTAGGGCGTCATGGGGCCCGAGCTCACGCCGTCGGCGAATTACCGCACATCGCCCCGCCTCGCCCCGATACGATCTGGCGGCCGGGCAATCGCCAGCGGCCATGACCAGGAGGAGTCACCCGTGAGCCACCACGAGAAGAAGACTGCCAAGCCCGACGCCAAGGCGGGAGCCAAGAAGGCACCGGCCACCAAGAAGGCGGCCCCGAAGAAGAAGTAGCGGCCGCTTCGGCCATCCTCCGGCCGGCGGCTGACCAGGGTCGCCGGCCCTGCACCTGCTCCATCGCGTGGACCGCCCCGTGTGCCGCCGGTCATGTCCCAGGGCCGACCCCGAACGTCCATGGACCCTCGATTGCGGCCGTGGGACCGAGGAACGGGTCGATGAGCCTCTCAACGCTCAGCGTTAGGACCCGGGCGGTCTGCAGTGGCGACGGCGCGAAGCGGATCTGGTGGCGGGTGGTGGTCGGCGTCGGACCGCCCAACTCGTGGTCGGCGACGACGTAGGTCGTTTCGGCATCGTCAGTAACCCGGACCTCTACGAAGTGGCCAGCAGCGTGATGCGGCAATGTTGGAATCCGAGGGAGCCAGATGACTATCGACCAGAACAGGATGAAGCAGGTCGCGGACGCTTACACGGCCGCCTGGAACTCCGGGTCAGCCGATGGTGTCGCGCAGTTCTACGCGCCGGATGGCCGGATAGTGATCAATCGCGGCCGGCCATGGGAGGGGCGCGCAGGGGTTGCCGCGATGGCAGCCGGGTTCTATGCGGATGTCCCCGACCTGCACCTGACCTGCGATGGGGTGCGCAGTGCCGACGATCACGCCGTCTTCCTGTGGACCTACACGGGAACCGATGCCAGGACCGGCCAACCCGTACGCGTCTCCGGGTGGGAAGAATGGGACGTCGACGAGGATCTCAAGGTGCAATCGTCATGCGGTTGGTTCCCCACGGCCCCCAACTCGCCACAGACCACGTAGCCCGCGAGCTGAGCCGTTGGTGGCTCGCACGGCTCAGCGCCTGGCGCTCACCCCGACCCCGATCGGGCAGCTCACGCCGGTCCCGTGATCGGGGCAATACCCGTTCGGGTTCTTGGCCAGGTACTGCTGGTGGTAATCCTCGGCGAAGTAGAACTCCGGCGCGGGCCCGATCTCGGTCGTGATCGCACCGTAGCCGGCTTTGGCCAGTTCGGCGCCGTACATCTCGCGTGAGGCGGTGGCCGCCGCCAGCTGCGCATCGGTATGGGTGTAGATCGCGGACCGATACGACGTCCCGACGTCGTTGCCCTGGCGCATCCCCTGGGTCGGATCGTGCTCCTCCCAGAAGGTCTTGAGCAGCTGCTCGTAGGACACCACCGCCGGGTCGTACACCACGCGCACCGATTCGGCATGGCCGGTCTGCCCGGTGCAGACCTCGGCGTAGGTGGGGTTCGGCGTGAAGCCGCCCTGGTATCCGACCGCGGTCACCATCACGCCCGGCACGTTCCAGAAGGTCTTCTCGACGCCCCAGAAGCAGCCGGCCGCGAAGTCCGCGATCTCGCTGCCGGCGGGGTATGGACCCTTCAGCTGGGAGCGGTTGATGAAATGGCGCTCGGCGGTGGGCAGCGCCTCGGCGCGGCCGGGGAGCGCTGCGGCCGGGTCGGGCATGCGGGACTTGGCCCCGGACAGGAACGAGAACATGCGCGAAGTGTAGGCGGGGCCCCCGATGTCAGCGGGGCAGCTCCTCGGCCTCCTCCTCCCGCAGCAGGATCCGCAGCAGGTCCGAGGTGGTGAGCACGCCGACCGGAAGGTCGTTCTCATCGACCACCACCACCCGATGGATGTGCTCGTCGAGCATCAGCCGTGCGGCGCGCTGTACGGTGGTGCCGACCTGGACCGTGATGGCGGGTCGGGTCATCAGGTGGCGCACCCGGACCCGGTCCCAGTTGGCACCGATCAGTTCGCTGGCGTGCGCGTTGAGCAGATCGGCCTGGCTGAGCACACCAACGACCTCACCGCCGGAGACCACCGGCAGCCCGGTGATCCGGTAGCTCTGCAGCACGGTCTCGGCATCGGTGACCGAGGCGTCGGCGTCGATCGTCACCGGATCGACGCTCATCAGGTTTCCCACGCGCAGGATGGGCGCGGCTCGAGTGGTCATCGGCTCAGTCCTCCTTTGGCCAACCCAGCCTGACCGATGGGGGGCATTCCGCCATCGGCCATTGGGCATGACCGGAGGGTCCGAGCGGCACCGGTCACGCGGCGTGGTGCGGCGTCAGGAGCGGAAGCGACGCCTCAGCTGGTCGAGCCCATCTCCGCGCCGCTCCGCTCCACGACCGGAGCGCGCCACGGGGTCCCCAGCATGGGGAGCAGGTAGCGGTCGACGCCGTAGTAGCCGGCGACGCGCCAGGCCAGGATCAGGCCGATCGAGAGGGTGAAGAGCACCGGGTTGGTCGACGCGGATCCGGCGAGCAGGAACGACATGTTCATGAACGCCCCGGAGAAGGCGGCCACGCCCGTCAGCGCGCCAACGATCAGGCCCAGGCCGACCGCGATCTCGCCAAAGACGATGATGTACGCGAACCAGGTCTCGTGGTTGCCGGCGAGCAGGAAGTTCAGGAAGTCGCGGTACCAGTCGTACGAGATCGGCGGCCTGCCCTGCTCGGGAATGGCGACCGCACGCTCCCAGTAACTGGCCAGCGACGATCCACCGTCCAGCCAGCCCTCGCCCACGAGCTTGTGATAGCCACCCTCCAGCCAGGCAATGCCCAGGTAGACCCGGATCGGCAGCCAGAACAGGCCGGCCCGGGTGTTCGAGAAGAGGTATCGCGCGAAGCCCGGCCCCTCGACCTCGACCACCTTGGCGTCTGGCACGTTGCGGTCCGTGAAGAGCAGCAGGGCCAACAGGATGGACGAGGTCCAGAAGACCCAGGTCAGGATGGTGAACAGGTCACCCTCGGGGATCAGGCCCTCCATCTCGAACAGCGCTGGGAGCTCAAGCCATGCGAGAGCGACCACGGCAACCGCCGCGACCGGTCGCACCAGCCATCGGAATTGTCTCAACACCCTTTGAGGCCTCCTTGTGCAGTCTGTACCCGCCGCACCGATTGCCTGTGCGGGTCTGTCATCCCAATCATCGCCGAATGCGCAGGTGGCGCGTGTGCCATGCGACCCGAATCCGATGGGCCGCTGGACTCCCCCGAAGGGGTTGACTCGGCCCTAAGTAAGTATTAACTTACCGTTAGTGCTGACTTACGGAGCGACCCTCTCGATGAACGCGCTGGGCGATCCCATGCGCCGCCGCATCCTTGAGCGCCTGGCATCGGGTCCGCTGTCGGTCGGACACCTGGCGGCGGGTCTGCCGGTCAGCCGGCCGGCGGTCAGCCAGCACCTGCGCGTGCTCACCGCCGCCGGGCTGGTCACCCAGCGCCGGGTCGGGACCCGGCGGGTGTACAGCGTCGATCCGACCGGCGTCGGCGCGATCCGTGAGTACTGGGAACAGTTCTGGTCGATCGTGCTGGAGCACTTCCGGGCGGCGGCCGATGGAGGAGACACCTGATGGAGCTGACCACCACCCGGCCTGAACCGCTGGTCGTTCGCAGTTCGGTGCGCGTCCGACTGGGGCGCGAGGCCGCCTTTGCCCTGTTCACCGCCGACGCGACCCGATGGTGGCCGCTGGCGAGCCACTCGGTCTTCGATGCGCAGGCCGCCTCGGTCACGTTCGAGCCGTGGGTCGGTGGCCGCATCATCGAGACGGCCACCGATGGCCGCACCGAGGTGTGGGGCGTGATCAGCGCTTGGGATGCCGGCCGTCGATTCGAAAGCAGTTGGCACCCGGGCCTCGACCCATCCGAGGCGACGCGCCTCGAAGTGACCTTCAGCGACATCCCCCAGGGCGGCACCCGAGTGGACCTGCTGCACACCGGCTGGGAGACGCGCGGCGCCGAGGCGACGGAGCGGGCTGCCGGCTACGAGCTTGGCTGGAAGTTCGTGCTGGGACGCTACGTGGCGGTGGGAGACGCCTGACCCCTCAGCCTCGTCCGGTGTCGAATGGCGGGCCGTGGCCGGGCACGACGCGGTCCGCCTCGGCCAGGATGCGCCGCCGGCTCGCCTCCAGGGCGGCCTGGTCCTCGGCCAGTGGGTCGATCTCCGGCGTGCGGTCAGTCCGCCACCAGGCGTGGGTGAACGCCACCACGCCCGCATCGGTCTGCACCAGCAGGGTCAGGTCCTCGGCGGTGTGGCCGGGGGTCAGGATCAGCCGGGCGTGCTCGGTGACGTGATGACCCTCGCCGGCATGATCGAGCCACCGGTCGGCCCGATAGGTGGCCCAGTAGTCGACCACCTCCGCGTTGGGGAAGAGCGCCACGTTGATCCCGTGGTCGGGGTGGTGATGGGTGAGCACCACGTGCGTCACGTCGTCCGGCTGGAAGCCGAGGTCGCGAAGCGGGCCCAGGATGGCGGACCGGTCAGCGACCATCCCCGGATCGACCACCAGCGCGGCCGCGCCGTCGACCACCAGGCTGACGCTGCTGGCCACGCCGCGCTCGTCGACGTAGCCGGCGTGCAGCAGGTGAAATCGCGCGGGCATCGAGCTGAGTCTACGGGTAGGCTTGGCCCGATGACCGATGCTCCCGGCACCCGCGGTACCCGCGTGCCTGACCCGATCGGACTGCTGCGCGGCCTGCGCCAAACGCGCCATTTCCGCGCCGATCCGGTGCCCGAGGCCGTGCTGCGGGACATCCTTGAGGTGGCGCGCTGGAGCGGATCGGGTGCCAATCGACAGCCATGGGAATTCGTGGTCGTGCGCGACCCGGGGACGCTGGCCGGCCTCGGAGAGCTGGCAGCCAACGCCGCGCACCTGGGGCGGGCGCCGCTTGCGATCGCGGTGGTGATGCCCGGCGGCCAGATCGCGCTGGATGCATTCGACGAGGGGCGCGCCGTAGAGCGGATGGCGATCGCGGCCACGGCCCATGGCCTGGGGGCCGGCATCGGGTGGATCCTGGCCGATAAGCGGGATGCCGCGCGCGAGCTGCTGGACGTGCCGGCTGACAGGCTGTTGCGCAGCGTGCTGGCGATCGGGTACCCGGCGGGTGGCGGGCGGCGGGCAACGGGCGCGGGCCGCAAGCCGCTGGCGGACCTGGTCCACGACGAACGCTGGTAACCAGAGGTGTCACTCCCGCCCGAGGCGCACCGGCTGCGGGCCGATCACCTGCCCACCCCGTTCAGCGCCACGCAGATCCGCGACGGGTGCCCGGCGGGTCGCGTCATCCGGTTGCGAGAGGAGTCACCCGGCGAGCTGGCAACCTACCGGCGCATTCGCTTCGTCGAGGTGGACCGTGATGGGGCGGTGCAGGAATATCAGGCCACCGATGCCGACGGAGCCCCGATCGGTGCGGCCACCCGACGGCGCTCCAGTTGGCTTGCGCTGCAGGGTCACGCGTCCCAGCCGGCCGATGCAACCAGCGTCGAGGAGGTTGACCTGGAGCTGACCTTCGGGAGGTTCGCGTGTTGGCGCTACGTGGTGCGCCGCCCGGAGGGTGAGATGCGCTTCTGGTTCGCCCAGGTGCTGCCCGGCATGCCGGTCCGGGTCGAGGCGTGGGTCGACGGCGCACTCGGCGAGCGGACCGTGATGATCGACAGCCGGATGGAGGGTTAGGCTGCTCCGTCCTCGGCAGGCCCGGGCGCGGGCTGGCGCATGTAGATCTCGGTGAAGTCGGAGCAGCGACCGTCGTCGGTGAGGCGCACCAGCCAGATGTTGTGCCAGGTCTGCTCCCCGTCGCGGCCGGCCGTCGCGGCGTACCGGGTCCGGCAGCGGGCCACGCCGAGGTCGCCGTTGACCGCCAGCGGCGTGCACTCGATCGTCCAGGTCGTGGGGTCGTCAGGCGTCGCCAGCCAGCTCGCCACGATCGCCTCACGTCCGATCGCCCCGTCCGCGTCACCCCCGAACGGGTTCCAGCGATACGTCGCGTCCTCGGTGAACAGGTCGCGGATCGGATCGGCGGCGTTGGCTCGCCAGGCCAGCTCGTAGCGGCGCAGCCAGTCCGCGAGCGCGGCGAGGGACGTCACCTGCGGGCCTCCTTGGGCGGCAGCGACGCCACGTGCGCGAGGGCGCGCTCGAGCCAGGGCCGGAGGGCGTCGGGATCGTTGACCAGCGACTCGGGCAGGACCAGGTACTCCCGCATCGGCCGGCCGGGCATCGGCTCGAACGGGATCGCTCCGGCGCCAGCCAGCTCGGATCGTGCCGCGTCCGGCAGGCGGATCACCCAGCGATCCTGGTGCAGGCCGGTGAACATGTGCCCGTTGGCGAAGGCTGCCGGATAGCCGAACATCTGGCGCAGGGCTGCGCCGGGCAGCTCGGCGAGGGAGGCGCTGAATTGATCGGCGAGGGCGGCGGGCGCCTTGCGCCACGCTCCGCCGGCGGGATGAGCCATGCGGCGCAGCGTATCACCCGTCCCGGATTGGGGATCGAATGTGGATAACCTGGGGCCCGGCTCGCAAAGTCGGGGATAAGTGGGGTTGTGGACGCCGGGGCCGGAGCCTATCCTTCGGTTGTCCCGAAGGGGCAGCGTGCCGGATCATGAGATTGCATCAAGCGTTCTGGTAGCCGATTCGACGGCCGCAAGGTCGGGGGGTCGGGGGCTGTTCCTTCGGGGCACTGCGTTGTGCACCCGGTTGCGTCCGACCGTCAGGATCCGGAGCCACCCGCGTCCGACGCGATTTCGACCGCCGCGACCGCCGCTTCGTCGGCCAGGACCGCTACCAGGTCGAATCCCTCGTCGGGCAGCGATGTGAGGCTGATCCGCATCGCACGATGCTGGCGACGGACCACGTCGGGCGGCACCCGCCGATCCGCCCGCGCCGCGTTCCGCGCCAGGCAGACGGCCAAGGGGAGCGCCAGGGCGACCACCGCACTGGGACGCCGATGCCGGCGGGCGGCGTCGAGCAGGCGCGCGCGAGCCCAGCCCTGGACACTGGTCGCGTCGACCACCGTCAGCCGACCGGCGGCCAGTCGCTCCTCGAGAGCCGCGTGCAGCAGGGCGAAGGCCTGGCCGGTGGCGGATTGATCGGCCTCGTCGCCGGCCACCCGGCTGCGGAAAGCGTCGGACGAGAGCACCAGTTCGGGCGCGAAGTGCCGGCCGGCGAAGGTGCTCTTGCCGGATCCGCTAGGCCCGACCAGCACCAGCAGGGTCCCGGTCGGCAGCGCCAGCTTCACGGGCCCTCGCTCCAGCGGGTGAGCGGGTCCAGCAGGCCGCCGCCCTCGCTGCGGACGTTGTTGACCGCGGGCGAGACCGGGTAGGCGACCAGTGCATCGTCGGGGGCGGGGTGGAGCAGCTCGCGCAGGGCGGGGATGGGCGTGGCCTCGCTCAACCAGGTGTCCCAGTCAGCGGGATCGAGGATCACGGGCATCCGGTCGTGGATCCGCGACACGAGCTGATTCGGCGTCGTGGTCAGGATGGTGCACGAATACAGCCGCGCGGCGGTGTCCGGGTCGCGCCAGACCGCCCACAGCCCGGCCAGGGCGAGCGGCGCGCCGTCGGCGGTGCGCACCGCGAACGGCTCCGAGCGGCGCACCCTGCCGGTGTTCGGGTCGCGCTCGCGACGCCATTCGTAGAACGCGTCGGCCGGAATGATGCAGCGGCGCCGCGCAAACGAGGTTCGGAAGGCGGGCGATGCCTCGGCGGTTTCGGATCGGGCGTTGATCAGGCGCGCGGCGCCCCTGGCCGTCTCGGCGTAGAACGGGACCAGTCCCCATCGAAAGAGGTCGACAACCCGGTCAGCGTGAGGCTCGACGACTGCCAGGACCGGGTCGGTCGGCGCCACGTTGAAGCCGCTGCCGGGCTCATGCGTGGCGGGCCGGGCGTGGAAGATGCGAGCCAGCTCCTCGGCGGAGCGTGGCTGGGCGAAGCGACCGCACATCGGCCGCGGTCAGGCGCCGCGGGAGGCGCACTCCGGGCACATGGAGGCCGCGGGGATCGGCGGCTGGGGCGACCCGAGCGCGCGCGGCAGCGTCTTGCCGCACAGCGTCGCCTCGGCGTCGCGCTGCAGGTGGACCTTGGAGAACTGGCGGTCTGGCAAACGCCAGGTCACGTAGCGTCGGTCGTTGACGTGGGTAACCATCTCGCTCCTGGGGTGGCGGCGCGAAGGCCGATCGGGAAGGGGGGCATAGTATGCCGCAGATCGGCCCCGGACACCAGCGGCTTGGTGGCCGGCGGACCGCCGTCGAAGGCGCCATCATGGACGCCATGCCGCGCATCGGGATCCTCACCGGCGGGGGCGACGTACCCGGCCTCAACTCGGTCATCAAGAGCGTCGTGTACCGCGCCAGCGAGGCCGGCTGGGAGGTCACCGGCATCCGCCGCGGCTGGCGCGGGCTGACCCACCTGGACACCTCGCTGGCTGGCGACCTGGAGAACACCTGGCCACTGGATCGGGCGAACACGCGGGCCATCGACCGGACCGGCGGCACCGTCCTGCACACGTCGCGCACGAACCCCGCGCACATGAGCGCGGGTTCGCTGCCGGACCACCTGGATCCGGCGCGCACGGCCCGGATGCAGACCGATGCCGACGGCTACGACCTCACCCCGCTGGTGCTCGACAACATCGCGCAGCTGGGGCTGTCGTACCTGGTGCCGATCGGCGGCGACGACACGCTCGGCTACGCGGCTCGCCTCGAACGGGAGGGGGTGCCGGTGCTGGCGATCCCCAAGACGATGGACAACGACGTGGCCGGCACCGAGTACTGCATCGGGTTCTCGACCGCGGTGACCCGCGCCAAGGAGCTCATCAATCGCCAGCGCACCACGCTCGGCAGCCACGAGCGGATCGGCATCTTCCGGGTCTTCGGCCGCAACGCGGGGTTCACCGCCTGGTACGCGGCCTACGTCACCAGCTCGCGCTGCGTGATCCCCGAGTCGCCGTTCGACCTGGATCGACTGGTGTCGGTGCTGGCCGATGACCGCGAGCTCAATCCGAGCCGCTACGCCCTGGTGATCGCCAGCGAGGGTGCCATCTGGCGCGGCGGCCAGCTCGAGGAGGTGGGCGAGCCGGATGCCTACGGCCATCGACGGCCGGCCAACATCGGGACCGCCCTCGCCGGAGAGGTCAGGCGGCGCACCGGCGTGGACGCGGTCGCGTCCGACCTCACCTACGACCTGCGCAGCGGCGACCCCGATGCCCTGGACCAGATGGTGGCCACCACCTTCGCCAACCTGGCGATGGACCTGCTGACCGACGGCCAGCACGGCCGGATGGTGGCGATTCGTGACGGCAAGTACGCGGTCGCGCCGCTTCCCGACGCGTCGGCGGGTGCCCGCCGGCTGGACGCCGAGGCGCTCTACAACCCGGATCGCTTCCGCCCGCGGTACGACCATCGGATCGGGATGCCGCTCCTGCTCGGTCCTTCGCTGGGCGCCTAGGGGCGAGTCGGCCCATCCCGATTCGGGCCATTCGGCCCTGCGCGGGCCCGGGGCCGATCAGCGAGCCTGCTGCACAGCAGATCCGTCCCGCGCGACCGTCGCCACCCGCTGCGGTCCCGCCGATCCGAGGAGACCAGATGCGCCGCCTACTCGCCTATTTCGTCGCTTTCACCGGCATGGGTGCCCTGTTCGCCGGGACCCTGCTGCTCGCTGCCCTGGTGCTGGGGCCGGGGAGCGGCACGGGCCAGCTCCCCAGCTCGACGCCTAGCCCCTCCCAGCCCGGCGGGCCGCTGGGCACGCTCGTGATCCACGCCTTTGACTTCGGCTTCGACCCGAGCGCGGCGGTGGTCGCCGGGCCGGGGGTCTACAACGTCACCTTCGTGAACGATGGCGGGGTCCCGCACGACCTCACCTTCGCCGACGGGACCCAGGTCGCGGCCGATGCGCATGCGACCGCCACCGGGACCGTCACCATTCCGGCGGGCGGCCTGACCTTCATCTGCACCGTCCCGGGGCACGTGGATGTCGGCATGCGCGGCTCGGTCAGCATCGGCGCGGCGGGGACCACGCCCCAGCCCTCGCAGGCGATGACGGCGGAGCAGATGCGCGACGAGGATGCGGCGGTGACGGCCGCCTTCCCGGCGCCGACCGCGGGGAAGGGCAACGTCATCCTGGAGCCGACCATCGGGCCCGATGGCGTCAAAGTCTGGGAGCTGACCGCATCGGTCTTTGAATGGGAGGTCGAACCGGGTCGCTTCGTCGAGGCGTGGGGCTACAACGGGATGGTGCCCGGGCCGCAGCTGCGCGCGGAGCTGGGCGACCGGGTGCGGATCATCCTGCACAACGAGCTCCCGGCGCCGACCACCATCCATTCGCATGGCCTGCTGGTGCCCAACGACATGGACGGCGTGCCGGTGATCAGCCAGCCCGCGGTCATGCCCGGCGAGTCATTCACCTACGAGTACACGCTGCGCAACGCCGGATCGCACATGTACCACAGCCATTTCATGGCCGAGAAGCAGGTCCCGCTGGGCCTGCTGGGGGCGTTCGTGGTGATCGACCCGAACGACGCTGACGACCCCGCGTCAGACATCGACTACACCATGATCCTCAACGACGGACCGCTGGGCTTCACCCTCAACGGAAAGGGCTTCCCGGCCACCGAGCCAATCGTGGCGGTCCAGGGCCAGGTGGTCCGGGTGCGCTACATGAACGAGGGGCTCCAGATCCACCCCATGCACCTGCACGGCATGCCGCAGCTGGTGATCGCCAAGGACGGCTATCTGCTGCCCGATCCCCACTACGAGGACACCGTGCTGGTGGCGCCGGGCGAGCGGATCGACGTCCTGATCGAGGCCTCCGAGTTGGGGATCTGGGCCTTCCACTGCCACATCCTGACCCACGTCGAAAGCGAGCACGGCATGTTCGGCATGGTCACCGCGCTGATCGTGCAGGAGCCGTAGGCGCCGTGGCCGACTGGCCCCTGGCCCCACCGGAGGATGCCCCCGAGGGCACCTCGCGCCTGGCGGTCAGCGGTCCTGCACCGGTCGGCCGCGAGCGCGCGGCGCAGGTCCTGGGCGTCGAGCGGAGGAGCTGGTTGGGCGAGGCCCAGCCCGACGGACGCTGGCTGCTCGACCTCGAGCTGCAGGTGGTCGAATCCGCGCCGCGGATGCGCTTCCGCAAGGCGGCCTACCTCGACGTCGGGCCGCTGACCGGCATCACCGAAGAAGGGCCGCTCACGCTGGACATCGCCTGGAAGGCGGCGGGGATGGCGCCCCTCTTCCCGGTCTTCGCCGGCCAACTGGGCTGGCAGGCCGGGGAGCTGTCGATCAGCGGGGTCTACGCGCCCCCCGGCGGCAGCCTGGGCCTGGCGGCCGACCGGCTGCTGCTGCACCTCGCGGCGCGCGGCACCGGCCAGTGGCTGCTTCGCCGCATCGCGTCGGTGATGACCGGCGAGTCGGGTTAGCGGTCAGCCGTCGTCGAGCCGATACCCCTGCGGCAGGGCGTTGCGGAGGCCGTCGATCGCCGCCGTCAGATCCTCCCCCGGCGGACCGGAGAGCACGAGCATCCGTCCACCCGGTGCCGCCGCCGCTGGGGCCGCCGCCGCTGGGGCCGCAGCCGCCATCGCCTCCACCGCGGCCTGGGCGCCCGCGAGCGCATCCGGTGCAGCCGGCGCAGCCTCTCGCCGCGCCTGGTCGGCGCGAGCCGCCAGTCCGTGGTAGGTGCCGATGGCGAGCGCCAGCACCAGGAATCCGGTGGGCGTCGAGAGCTCCGACACCGGGTTGCCGCCGAGCGAGACGCCGAGCAGGCTGCCAAAGAGGCGATACAGGATCACCCCCAGGCTGCTGATGCCTGCGATGACGGCGCCCGCCAGGGCGATCAGCAGATACGTTCGCCGAACCGTCGAGCCAGACTCGGCGTTCGGGTCGGCTGCGAGCCGGCTGACGGTCCGGGACCACTCCCACAGCCACGGCACCGATCCAGCCAGCGCGAACCCGGCGAAGTTGGCGAATTCGACCCGCCAGAATCCGTCACCGGTCGAGGTGCGCGTCCCACCCAGGGTGACGTCGATGAGCAGGCCCAACAGCCAGGCCAGGCCGAAGGCGGCGTATCCCAGGCCGACCAGCGCGACCGCATACCGATCCAGGCGCTCCGCGGCCGGTCCCGCCCCGAACTGGTCGCGTTCGTCCGCCTCGGCGCGCATCCAGCGCTGGTGCTGCCACCAGGCGAGCGCCGGGAGCGCTGCTGCGCCCAGGGCGACGAACACTTCACGGGCCAGGTCCACGCTCGTCCCACCCAGGAGCACGATTCGGTCGGCCTCGAGGGTCGGACCCAGCACGGCGCGCACCACATCCGCCAGATGCCCGACAACGAGGGCGGCCGAAGCCAGGACCACCACCACGAAGTAGGCCACCCGCATGCGTGCCGGCCGCTCCGAGGCTCCGCGCCAGCCCGGGTCCGCCAGCAGCCGTCGGGCATACCACCAGTGTCCAAGCCACGCCGCTCCACCCACGACGACCGTCGAAACGCCGCCGGCCAGCATCGCCCGGCGGAATTGGTCATCGGCCACCACGCTCGACGATGAGAGAAGCGCATCGGCCACAATGCGCACCAGGTCCGCTGCTCCAAGGAAGACCAGCTGGAGGGCGATCAGCGCCACGCCGTACAGGTAGACGCGTGGCAGCCAGGCGGCGGCGGCCACCAGCGCCGACCCGTCCAGGTCGCGCCGCCTGACGGACAGGTGGTAGCCCCATACCGACCCACTGATCACGAGAGCGGCCAGCGAGCCGGCAAGGTCGAAGCTGTCGAACTCGCCGAATGACCGGCCACCGCCGACCGCGAGGACGAGCTCGCGGACGAGGTCCACGGCCGCGAAGGCGCCGAAGCCGAACGAGGCCGCCAGCACGGCCGAGAGGTACAGGGCGCGAAGCGTTGAACCCCGCTCGGCGTCGTGGCCGGATGAGGTGCCGCGGACGCCGCGCTCGGCCAGCCACCAGTGGATCCCCCACACCGGGAGTCCGACCCCGATCAGCGACAGCGCGACGGTGAGCTGTTCGCGGTTGATATTCGGACCGCCGAGCTGCCCGCCGTGGCCGATGCCCAGCGAGTCGAGCAGCACCCGCAGCGCGAACCACGCACCCGTGGACAACACGCCCAGCGAGATGCCGCTGAGGAGGTACAGGTACAGGCGTCGGACGGTCTGCATTGATAAAGCCCTACATCGGCTCGAACATCAGGCCGGGATCCAACCAGGTCAACCCATCATCGATCTTCCAACCGTCGTCCTCGAGGACCATCCGGACCGAACGCCCTGAGCGGAAGACGCTGGCGCCGATGCCCTCGCCGTAAATCTCCTCGACGGTCAGCTCCACGACCCGTCGGTCGCCGGTGCCGGTGATATCGTCGATCGTGACCCGCCGCGCGACCTCGGGCATGACACCGTACATTCGATACTGCTCCGCCTCGTCCAGGTAGCTGTCGAGCGATGTCCTGGCCTGCACCCGCTCGGAGAAGAAGCCGTACGCCGTCTCGAAGTCCCCGTCGTCCCATGCCGCGAGGTAGTCCGTCAGGGCCGCCTCCGGCGAGCCGGCCGGAAAGTCGCGGGGCCCGCCCGCGGTCAGCACCGCGATCGAGGCGACCACCACCAGTGCAACGATCGCGGCGCCGGTGAGCAGGATCCCGCGGTAGGGCTGCATTCGCGGATCCTAGACCACGTTCAGCTCGCGGATCGGCTGGTTGGCCGCGAAGCGATCGAAGCCGAAGGGCGACAGGTCGAGCGTCTCCCAGCGTCCGGCCGCGATCCATTCCGCCAGGCCGCGTCCGACCGCGGGTGCCTGCTGCAGGCCGTGCCCGGAGAACCCGTTGGCGAAGAGGAAGTTCGGAAGGGTCGGGTGCGGTCCGACCACCGCGTTGTGATCGACGGTGTTGACCTCGTAGTGCCCGGCCCACGCGTCAAGCAGGCGGATCGCCTGAAACGCGTCGACGCGGTGGGCCAGCACCGGCCAGACCCTCTCTTCCCAAGCGCCGCGGTTCACCTCCAGGTCGAGGGTGTCGGGATCCGCCTCCCCCTCGCGCGGCGAGAAGCCGCTGATCCAGTTGGGCCCCTCGGGCCGGAAATAGATCCCCGATGGGTCGATGGTCAGGGGCGCGTCTTCGAGGGTGGCGCGGCACTCGAAGTGATACACGTTGCGCTTGCGAGGCCGTACCGGCAGCTCGGTCCCGACCATCGCCGCCACGTCCGCGGCGCGCGGTCCGGCCGCGTTGACCACCCAGTCGGTCTCGATCCGCCGTCCATCGGCCAGCCGCACGGCGCGCGCCAGGTGGTCGTGCTCGATGGCCACCGCCTCACCCGCGACGTATTCCACGCCCAGCGAGCGAGCCTTGGCCCGGAAGGCCTGGAGCAGGGCATAGGCGTCGAACCAGCCCTCGTTGCCCAGCCCCAGCGACCCCGCGGCCAGGTCACTGACGGTCAGCCACGGGAAGCGAGCGCGCAGCTCCACGGGGCTGAGCAGCACCACCTCGACGCCGGCCTCGCGCTGGACCGCGTGATTGTGCTCGAGGACCGGCACGCCGGCCGCGGTGGCCAGGAACAGGTAGCCGCGCTCGACGAAGTCGACCTCCGGCAGCGGCTGGCCGGCCACGCCGAGCAGGTCGTCGAGGTGCTTGATCAGGTGGACCCCGAAGCGACTCAGCTCGATGTTCAGCGGCGTCGAGAACTGGAGCCGGATCGCCGCCGCGGACAGGGTGGTCGACGCGGTGCGATAGGTCAGGTCGCGCTCCACCACCACGATCCGGCCCCGCCAATCCGGCCGCATGGCCAGGAAGGTGGCGGTCGCGCTGCCCACGATCGCGCCCCCGATGATCACCACTCCGGCCCGGGGCGCGTCGCTCATGGCGCGATGCTAGCGTCTGGCGCGAAGCCGCTCGCCCGAAGCCCTACACTGCGCTCCCCATGGCGGAAAGCAAGCCGGTCATCATCGCCGTCGACGACGACGTGCCGGTCCTGCGCGCGGTCGAACGTGACCTGCGCGCCCGGTACGGCGCTAACTACCGGATCGTGGCCGCCGGGGCGGCCGACGAGGCCCTGGAGGCGGTCCGCCAGCTGACCCAGCGCGGCGCGGCCGTCGCCCTGTTCGTGGTCGACCAGCGCATGCCGCACATGACCGGCATCGAGTTCCTGACCCAGGCCCTCGAGCTCCAGCCCGACGCCCGGCGCGTCCTGCTCACCGCCTACGCGGACACCGATGTCGCCATCCAGGCGATCAATAGCATCCGCCTCGATCACTACATCCTCAAGCCCTGGGATCCGCCCGAAGAGCACCTCTTCCCGATCACTGATGACCTCCTGGAGGATTGGGGCGCCTCGCACCGGCCGGCGATCGATGGCCTGCGACTGCTCGCCGGGCGCTGGTCCCCCCGCGGCCACGAGATCCGCGACTACCTGACCCGCAACGGGGTCCCGTACCTGTGGCTCGACCCGGTCGATGATCCGGCCGGCACGCGCCTCGCCGCGTCGCTGCCGGAGGGCGTCGCCAACGACGCGTCGGTGCCGGTGGTGGTCTTCCCGGACGGCTCCACCCTCCGCGACCCGTCGAACATGCAGATCGCCGAGAAGGTCGGCCTGCAGGTCCACGCGGCGCGGCCGTTCTACGACCTGCTGATCGTGGGCGGCGGCCCCGCCGGCTTGGCCGCGGCGGTGTACGGCGCCAGCGAGGGGCTGCGCACGCTGCTCATCGAGCGTGAGGCGGCCGGCGGGCAGGCCGGCACCACCAGCCGGATCGAGAACTACCTGGGCTTCCCGGCCGGCCTGACCGGCGCCGATCTCGCGCGTCGCGCGCTGGCCCAGGCGCGGCGCCTGGGAGCGGAGTTCCTCTCGCCACAGGACGTGGTCGGGCTGCGGCGCGAGGATCCGTATCGGGTGATCAGCCTGTCCGACGGGGGCGAGGTCTCCTGCCAGTCGGTGGTGGTGGCCACCGGGGTGTCGTATCGCCAGCTGGACCTGCCCGGGGCAGCCGAGCTCGCGGGTGCGGGGATCTACTACGGCGCAGCGACGACCGAGGCCTTCCTGTATCGGGGACAGGAGGTCGGCGTGGTTGGGGGTGGCAACTCCGCGGGACAGGCCGCCGTGTACCTCGCCCGATTCGCGACCCGGGTGCACCTGCTGGTCCGCACCCCCGAGCTGTCGGCGATGAGCCAGTACCTGATCGACCAGATGGCGGCGATCCCCAACATCACGGTCGGGGTCTCGTCCTCGGTCAGCGCGGTGCATGGCGAAGGGCACCTGTCCGGGGTCACGGTCAGCGACCCCGCCGGCGAGCGCCGGCTCGACCTGGCAGCCTGCTTCGTGTTCATCGGGCAGCAACCTCGCACGGACTGGCTTGAGGGAGCGGTGGTGCGTGATCCGGGTGGCTTCATCCCCACCGGTCCCGCGCTGATCGAGGGCGGGCGCCCGCCGGCGAACTGGGGCCTGGCCCGCGAGCCGTTCCTGCTGGAATCGAGCCTCCCGGGCGTGTTCGTGGCAGGCGACGTGCGCAGCCGGTCCGTCAAGCGGATCGCCAGTGCGGTGGGTGAAGGGTCGATGTCGGTCCAGTTCGTGCACCAGTACCTGGCCACGCTGTAAGACCGCGCTGCCCGATGTCGCTGGAGGCCCTGCGCCAGACGCCGTTCTTCGCCGGACTGTCCGACCCGGACCTGGAGCGCCTGCTCGAGCAATCGGCCCGCATCCAGCTCGCGCCGGGGGAGATGCTGATCCACGAGGGCGACCTGGGCGACCAGATGTACGTCGTGGTCAGCGGCGAGCTGGAGGTGACCAAGCAGACCGGCAACACCCACCTGGCCCTGGCACGGGTCGGGCCGGGGGCCCTGCAGGGCGAGATGGCGGCCATCCTGGGCGGCGCGCGACGCGGCGCATCGGTCACCGCGCTCACCGAGGCCGAGGTGCTGTGCATCCCGCGCGAGGGGCTGATCTCCCTCCTCTCGAGCGGACCCGGACCCGCACTCGGCCTGCTGCGGACGGTGATGGATCGGCTGCGGTCGACCGAGTCGGTACTGCGCCAGCAGGAGAAGCTGGCTGGCCTGGGAACGCTCGCCGCGGGCCTGGCCCACGAGCTGAACAATCCCGCGGCCGCGATCCGGCGCTCCGTGGCGGCGCTCGCCGAAGCGGTTGCCGAGCGCGATCAGCTCCCCCCACCCCACGACCTCGCCAGGCTTCGGCCGTCGCAGGCCGCCCGGGCGCTGGGCGTGCTGGAACGTTCCGACGCCATCGATGCGCTGGCCGAGTCGGTGGGGGACTCGGAGCTGGCCGCGGCGCTGGTCGACGCCGGCTGGACGGCGGACGACCTGGCGACCTCGTTCAGCCACCTCGATCCGGAGGCGGCCCGCGCGGCGGCAGCCTGGCTCGCCGCCACGGCCCGCATCGATGCGCTGCTCGGCGAGGTGGCGATGGCGGGGGAACGGATCAGCGAGATCGTGTCGGCGGTCAAGAGCTACTCGTACCTGGACCAGGCCCCGGTGCAGCGCATCGACGTGCGCACCGGGATCGACAACACGCTGGTCATCCTGCGCTCCAAGCTGAAGGCCGGGATCGACGTGACCCGCCATTACGCGCCGAACCTGCCCGAGATCGAGGCCTACGGATCGGAGCTGAACCAGGTCTGGACCAACCTGATCGACAACGCGGCCGATGCGATGGACGGAAAGGGCGCCATCGACATCCACGCGGATCCCACCGAGGAGGGCGGCGTCCGGGTCCGGATCTGCGACACGGGGCCGGGTATGCCGCCCGACGTGGCGCGCCGCATCTTCGAGCCGTTCTTCACCACCAAGGAGCCGGGCAAGGGGACCGGCCTCGGGCTCCACATCAGCCACCAGGTCGTCTCGCGCCACGGGGGCGTGATCGAGGTGGAGTCCCGGCCGGGGCAGACCTGCTTCAGCGTGACGCTGCAGGCCGCCCTGACCCGTGCCGATTCGGCCGCCGCGCCGGACCGCGCGCAGGCGTGAGCTAGATCGTGGCCGGGTGGATTGTCTTCCTGCACGTGGCAGCGGTCCTCGGCCTCATGCTTGCGCACGGCGTCCACACCACGGTGATGTGGAGATTCAGGCGCGAACCCGATCCGGAACGCGCGCTGGCCTTCTTCCAGGTCGTCCCGAAGACTACCCTGATGCGGGTCTTATTGGCAGGCATCGTGCTCACCGGCGTGGCGGCCGGGTTCGCCAGATCGTCGTGGGGCGAGGGCTGGATCTGGGCATCGCTGGTCCTGCTGGCGGCCATCACCGAGGCCATGCGTCGCTGGGGCAGCGGCTACTTCGGGCAGATCGAGGCTGCGGCCGAGACGGCAATCGCGGCGCGCACCGCCGACCCGGCCGCGTCGGCCTGGCAGGCCGAGTACGACGTGGCGCGATCGAGCTGGCACCCGTGGGGCATGTCGGCCATCGGCCTGGTGGGCCTCCTGCTCATCCTGTGGCTGATGATGTTCAAGCCGTTCTGATCAGCCACGGCTCTTGACATCAGCGCGGTCCGCCAAGTACCGTCGCGCGCACAACTGAACACGGCGACGATCGGGACGAGTACCCGATCAGGCGAGCCCACAGGGAGCCGGCGAGAGTGAGACGCCGACGGCAGCGCGATCGGTGAATGGACCCGGGAGCTCCGGAGGCAAACGCTCGGAATTTATTCCGGGCCAGTAGCCCCCGGCGGAGAGGCACCGATATCGAGGCCGAGGCCATCGCCGCTCGCCGTGAGCGTGCCGTGGTCGAATGAGCCCGGGTGAGAACACCGGGGAACAAAGGTGGCACCACGAGAAGACCCCCTCGTCCTTTGGGACGGAGGGGTCGTGTTGTTCTCACGACAAGGAGTCACCGATGTCCACCCCAGCCGAACCGCGCCGGTTCCTGCTCCCCGAGGCGGAGCTGCCGACGCACTACTACAACATCGCGGCCGACCTGCCCGAGCCGCTCCCCCCGCCGCTCCATCCCGGGACCCGCGAGCCGATCGGCCCCGAGGCCCTGGCCCCGCTCTTCCCGATGGAGCTGATCCGCCAGGAGGTCAGCGCCGAGCGGTACATCGAAATCCCGGAGCCGGTCCGGGACGCGTACCGCACCTTCCGACCCTCACCGCTGATCCGGGCACGAGCGCTGGAGCGCTCGCTCAACACGCCGGCGCACATCTACTACAAGGTCGAGGCGGCCAGCCCGGCCGGCTCGCACAAGCCCAACACGGCGCTGGCGCAGGCCTACTACAACCGGGCCGAGGGGGTCACCCGGCTGGTCACCGAGACCGGCGCGGGGCAGTGGGGCAGCGCGCTGGCGTATGCGGGGGCCCTGTTCGGAATCGAGACCAAGGTCTTCATGGTCCGCGTCAGCTACGAGCAGAAACCGTACCGGCGCAGCTTCATCCAGACCATGGGCGCCACCGTGGTCCCGTCACCCTCGACCGAGACCCACGCCGGCCGGGCGATCCTGGCCGATGACCCCGATTCGACCGGCAGCCTGGGGATCGCCATCAGCGAGGCGATCGAGGAGGCGGCCACTCGCGACGACACCAAGTACTCACTGGGCAGCGTGCTGAACCACGTGCTGCTGCACCAGACCGTCATCGGCCAGGAGGCGATCGCGCAGATGGCGATGGCCGGCGAGCAGCCCGACGTGGTGATCGGCTGTGCGGGCGGCGGCTCGAACTTCGCCGGGATCGCCTTCCCGTTCCTTCGCGAGCGGCTGAACGGGCAGTCGAGCACACGGTTCGTGGCCGTCGAACCGGCGTCGTGTCCGTCGCTGACCCAGGGCGAGTACCGCTACGACTTCGGGGACACGGCCGGCACGACCCCGCTGCTGAAGATGTACACGCTTGGCAACGACTTCCGTCCGGCTCCGATCCACGCCGGCGGGCTGCGGTACCACGGCATGGCGCCGCTGATCTCGCACCTGTACCGGCTGGGCTTCATCCAGGCGCGAGCCTATGCCCAGAACCCGTGCTTCGAGGCCGCGGTCCAGTTCGCGCGCACCGAGGGCCTGATCCCGGCGCCGGAGTCGAGCCACGCCATCCGGGCTGCCATCGACGAGGCGATCGACGCCCGCTCCAGCGGCGAGCCGCGGGTGATCCTGTTCAACCTGTCGGGGCACGGCTTCTTCGACATGGCCGCGTACGACCAGTACCTGGCCGGCGAGCTGACCGATGTCGCGTATCGACCGACGGCGGAGCCTCTCCGCGAAGCGGTCGCGGTGTAGCCGCGACGCCACCCGGCGCCGCCAGGGGGTTGGTGGGGCGAGGGAGGATCGGCCGTGCCCGCGGCCTCCCTCGCCCCGTTTCTGCGCCCGATTCGGATCGGTGTACGATGCCCCGCATGGCACGTGCGACCTGGAACGGGGCGGTGATCGCAGAAAGCGACACCTTCGAGATCGTGGAGGGCAACGTCTACTTCCCGCCCGACGCGGTGAAGGCCGAGTACCTGCGGCCCAGCGGGACCCACACGGTATGCCCGTGGAAGGGGCTGTGCAGCTACTACACCCTCGAGGTCGACGGCCAGGCCAATCCCGATGCCGCCTGGTACTACCCGGAGACCTCAGAGGCGGCCAAGAAGGTCGAGGGCTACGTGGCCTTCTGGCGCGGCGTCAGCGTCGAGCGCTAGACGTCGCGGGCGCCCTGCAACCCGAGGCCGAACTGACCCGCCATCAGCTCGAGCGAGCTGGCTTCGATCCGATAGCCAACCACCTCGGCGGTAAGCACCCGCAGCATGGCCGTCTCCATCTCGCCGGCCGCGCCGCCACACGCCATCTCGGTCGTCACCAGGTCGCTGAAGGTCAGCGTGTCAGCCGTGATCGTCACCCGGCCACCCCCGCTGTTGCAGCCGGTCTGGATCTGGACCGTGCCGTCCGCGTGGAAGGTCAGGGTCGCAACCACGCCATTCGGCACGCTCGAGACCGCGTCGCCACTGATCACCGACACCACCCCCCAGGTGATCTCGGTCAACGGGAAGTCCGGGTCCGCCACCTCGCGGTCGAGGAGCGTCATCACCGTGTCGCCGCTGGTCAGCACCAGCTCGTCGCCGTTGAGCGCGATATCGGGGGTCGATCCGAGGAAGCCGAAGAGCCAGTCGTCCTGGGCGAATCGATCCGGGTCGCACCCCATCTCGGTCGTCCCCGCGTTGGAGATGAAGAGCTTCGCGCCACTGACCAGGTACGCCGCGCCCATCGTGTTGCAGCCGCCGTTGGCGCTAAGCTGGCCGGCCTGGAACGAGAGCCGGATGAGCGTGCCATCCACCAGGGGTCGATCGGCACCGGCGACGGTCACCCCGGTCGACAGGAAGGTCCGGCCATCAAGGCCGGTGGCGGGGCTGGGACCGGACGAGCCGGATGGGCTGGCGGCGGTGCAGGCGGCCAGCAACAGGGCGGCGAGCAGCACCGGGAGCGATCTCTTCATGCCCGCGTGACGCGGACGGCGAGGGTGCGGTTCCGTCAGATGCCCCGATGAAGTTCGGCCTGCAGATCAACTCGTTCACCTGGCCCGGAGGCGCGGCGGCGATCGGGCCGACCCTGGCGCGCGTGGTGCGGACCGCGGACCAGGTGGGTTTCGACTCGATCTGGGTGATGGACCACTTCTTCCAGATCCGAGGCCTCGGCCCACCGGAGGCCCCGATGCTGGACGGCCTGACGGCCCTCGGCTTCATGGCCGCGCACTCGGAGCGCGCCCGGCTGGGCCTGATGGTGGGCGGGATCCACTACCGCCAGCCCGGGCTCTGGATCAAGGCCACCACCACGCTCGACGTGCTCTCCGGGGGGCGCGCGTGGTTCGGGATCGGGGCGGCCTGGAACGAGGAGGAGTCGGCCGCGCTCGGCTTCCCGATGCCTCCCCTGCGCGAGCGCTTCGAGATGCTCGAGGAGTGCCTGCAGATGGCGCACGCCGCCTGGTCGGGCGGCAGCGGCAGCGGTGAGCGCTTCGACGGGCGCCACACCACCGCTACCCGCCTGCTCAACTCGCCGCAGTCGATCAGCCGGCCCAACCCGCCGATCATGATCGGGGGCGGCGGAGAGCGAAAGACGCTGCGCCTGGTCGCGCAGTACGCCGATGCCTGCAACGTGTTCGGGGACGCCGCGCGGATCGCGCACAAGTACGCGGTCCTGCGCGAGCACTGTTCGCGGCTGGGCCGCCCGTACGACGAGATCGAGCGGAGCACCCTGCAGAGCGTGGATCTCGAGCGCGACTCGACCGACGCCCTGGTGGATCGCTTCGGCTCCCTGGCCGAGGCCGGGGCCCAGCACATCCTGTTCAGCGTGCGGGGCGTCAACGAGACCGCGAAGCTGGAGCGCATCGCGGCCGAGGTCTTTCCGCAGCTGCGCTGATCCGCGCCGCACCGATGTGCCATCCTCGCTCGGTGAGCAGCCGATGTCGACCGACCGGACTGCAGGGGAGCGCCAGCGCCCGCCCGCCCCTCGCCTATCGGGGCGCGATCCTGCTGGGCCGATTCCTGGCTCGATACGTGTTTGGCATGCGCATGACCCTGGAGGGCCGCGAGAACCTCCCGCACGACGCCGGCGGTCGGCGGACCGGCGGCTGGATCGCGGCGCCGATGGCGCATCGGTCATGGGTCGACCCCTTCGTGGAGGTCGTGACCCTCCCGCTCGCACCACACTTCTACTTCTTCGGCGATGGGCGAGTGATGTACCTCACCGCGTTCCGCCGCTTCCTGTTCCGTCTGATCGGCGGGATCGTGCCGGTTTGGCCACGCGGCGGGCGGCGGGCCTTCTTCGAGCACCTGGACGCTGCTGCGCGGGTGGTGGGCGTGGGGGCCGTGTTCGTGATCCACCCCGAGGCCGCCAGCGCGCTGCCACCGCCGGGCCGGCTGCGGACCGTCCAGGCGGGCGTCGGCTATCTCGCCCTGCGCACCGGTGCGCCGGTCGTCCCCATGCTGCTGGGCGGCACGACCGACCTGTATCGGGGTCGCCGGCTGACGCTGCGGGTCCTGCCCGCCATCAGCGTGCACGAGCTGGCCGGCCTGCCGCCGGGCGAGCTTCCCGAGCGCGAATCACCGGAGGAGAAGGCCGCCGCCCGTCGGATCGCCGAGCGCCTGGAGGAAATGCTGACCCCGCTGGTGGCCGAGCGCTTCGAGCGCGACGTGGCCGAGTCGGCGAAGGACCGGCGTCGCTGGCGCTGGCTGAACCACTGGCTCGACCTCGAGTGGGAGGGTGACCAGGCACGCAAGCGGACCCGCGACTTCGACCTCCCGGCCGAGGAGCCGGCCGACGAGGCACCGTCGACCTCGCCCTGATCAGGTGCGGAGGCTGGCCTCGACTGTGGCCAGGGGCTGGACGCTGCGCTGTCCGGTCGCCCGATCGGTCACCTCGGCGCCGCCGGCGGCGAGTGAACGCGGGGAGATGGTGACGATGGTCGGCATGCCGAGCAGCTCCGCATCGGTCAGCTTCACGCCGGGGGACTCGTCGCGGTCGTCGAACAGGATCTCGATCCCGGCCTCGGTCAGCCGGGCGTAGAGCCCCTCGGCCTCGGCCGTGACCGCCGGGTCTCGCGATGCGCTCAACGTGACGAGGTGCGCAGCGTAGGGGGCCACCTCGCGCGGCCAGGCGATCCCCTTGGCGTCGTGGTGGGCTTCCACGATGCAGGCCATGGCCCGCCCCAGGCCGATCCCGTAGCTGCCCATCGTGATCAGCCGCCGGCTGCCGTCCTCGGCCAGGTAGGTGGCGCCCAGCGCCCGGGTGAAGTCGGTGCCCAGCTTGAAGATGTTGCCGACCTCGATCCCCTTGCGCAGCCGCACGCTCGTGCCGCAGTCCGGGCACGGGTCGCCCTCGCGCACGTTGGCGATATCCACGACCTGGTCGGGCGTGAAATCGCGACCCACGTTGACGTTGAGCAGGTGGTAGCCGTGGCGGTTGGCGCCGGCCACCAGGTTCGGCGATCGCGCCGCGATCTCGTCGACCACCACCGTCGTGCCGGCGGCCCCGATGGGTGAGGCGTAGCCGGGCTCCATCCCTGCCGCCTTGATCTCCTCGACGTGGGCCGGCCGCATGCCGCCGATGGCCTTTACCGCGTTGGCCAGCTTGGTCTCGTTGACCTCGTAGTCGCCCCGCACGATGGCGGTGATCAGCCGCCCGTCGCCGGTCATGAAGAAGGTGGCCTTGGCGGTCTGATCGGTGCCCACCCCCAGCAGCGCGGCGAGCGAGGCGATGGTATCCGCGGCGGGGGTCGCGACCTCCTGGAGCGGCTTGGGCTCGGCGGGCCCGATCTCGGGCGGTCGGGCGCGGGCGATCTGCTGGTTGGCCGCGTAGCCGCAGGCGTCACACAGGACCAGCGTGTCCTCGCCCCCGTCGTTAAGGACCATGAACTCGTGGGCGCCGCTGCCGCCCATGATCCCGACGTCCGCGCCGACCGCCACCGTGTCCAGCCCCAGCCGTCGGAAGATCGCCTGGTAGGCGGCGTAATGCAGGTCGTAGGAGCGATCCAGCCCGGCGTCGTCGGCGTCGCACGAATAGCTGTCCTTCATCACGAACTCGCGGACCCGGATCAGGCCGCCGCGGGCCCGCGGCTCGTCGCGGAACTTGGTCTGGAAGTGATAGACCATCACCGGCAGCTGTCGATAGCTCTTCACCAGGTCGCGCAGGAGATCCGCCACGACCTCCTCGTGGGTCATGGCCAGCACCATGTCCCGCCCGGCGCGGTCCTTGAAGCGGACCATCTCGGGCCCGATCTTCTGGTAGCGCCCGGTCTCGCGCCACAGGTCGGCGGGATGGACCACCGGCATTTCCATCTCCTGGCAGCCGATGCGGTCCATCTCCTCGCGGATCACCTGCTCGATGCGCCGGTGCACGCGCAAGCCGAGCGGCAGCAGCGAATAGATGCCGGTCCCGAGCTGCCGCACGTACCCGGCGCGCACCAGGAGCCGGTGCGACGCCATCTCGGCCTCGGCCGGGTCGTCGCGCAGGGATGCAAAGAAGAGGTCGGATAGGCGCATCGGGCGCCAAGGATAGCCGACCACCGCAGTCCTTCCGCAGTACCGTACGGGCATCATCGGGCCAAACGTCGCACGAGGGTCGGTCCGTGTTCCGCCGGATTGTGAGTTTCGCGTGTTGCCTGGCGGTGTTGGGTGCGACACCACTGGTCGCACCACCTCGGGCCGAGGCCGCCTATCCGGGTGTCAATGGCAAGATCGCGTTTGTGAGCGAACGAGCGGGAAATCTAACGCTGGATATCCATGTCATGGACGCCAACGGGGCCAACGTGGTCAAGCTCACGAGTAGCCCGTACGCGGACCTTGATCCCACGTGGTCCCCCGGCGGAACCATGATCGCGTTCACCCGCTATACGGCCAGCTTTACCGATGGCGAGATCTGGATCATGCAGGCCGACGGCAGCGGGCTGACGCGGCTGACCAATCATCCGGCCGATGACTACGCGCCGTCCTGGTCGCCCGATGGCAGCCGGATCGCCTTCTCGTCGAACCGGGACGGTGACTACGAGATCTACGCCATCCCGATCAGCGGCGGCGCGCCGACGCAGCTGACAAGTGACACCAACGGATTCCACGACGTCGAGCCGGCATGGTCGCCGGATGGCACCCGGATCGCGTTCATCTCCAACAAGCTTGGCAAGCCCGAGTTGTATCTTATGAACAGCGACGGCACCGACAGAATGCGCATCCTGTTCGCAGCGACCGAATACGGTGATCGGTATCCGAACTGGTCGCCGGATGGGCTGAGGATTGTCATTCAGCACACGATGCCAGCGATCGATGGTGTCACCCAGGTCATCGAGACCATCACCGCCGAAGGTTCAAGCCCCGACATCATGTACCACCTTGATGCGGTCTGGGACTCACTCCCGGCCTACGCGCCGGATGGCACCCAGATTGTCTACGACTCTGACATGGACGATCCGGACCCGGGGGACGCGATCCCCGAGATCGACGTGTACGCCGTCGCGATCGATCATTCCGGACCTCCAACGAGACTCACCAACTCGCCGGGCCTCGACATCGATCCGGATTGGCAGCCGATCCCGGCCTTCCCGCTGGTCGACGCGCGGTTCAGTGCCTTCAACTCCGACATCCAGTGGGTCTTCAACGAGGGCATCACCACCGGCTGCTCGGCCGAACGGTACTGCCCGGATGCCTCCGTTACCCGCGGCCAGATGGCCTCGTTCCTGGCCCGCGCCCTGGACCTGCCCAACACCGCTACCGACTTCTTCACCGATGACGAGACCTCGATCCACGAGGTCGACATCAACCGCCTGGCAGCGGCCGGGATCACCACCGGCTGCGCGCCGGGTCTGTATTGCCCGACCGGGCTGGTGACCCGCGAGCAGATGGCGTCGTTCTTGGTTCGGGCGCTCTCGCTCCCGTCCACCGGCACCGACTACTTCACTGATGACGAAGCGTCGATCCACGAGCCGAACATCAACGCCCTGGCGGCGGCCGCCATCACCACCGGCTGCACCGCCACGACCTACTGCCCCCTTGCCAATGTGACGCGGGGCCAGATGGCCGCCTTCCTGCATAGGGCGCTCATCTAGCGGGCGGGCCGAGGCTGGCCTCAGTCCCGTCGGGGTGGCCCAGGGCGTCCCGGATCAGCTCCTGGGTGTCGTGCGGCGCCGCGGCTCCTACCAGGTGCTCCGACGCGCGCAGCGCCCTGACCGGGAGGAGCGCCACAATCAGCAGGCCGAGCGACGCGGCGAGCAGCCCGTCGATCCCCAGCCACTCGGCGGCTCCACCGCTGACCAGGTTGCCCGAGATCTGGCCGACCGCCAGGAAGACCGAGTACAGGCCCATCACCGCGCCGCGGTCCTCGGGGTGTGTCTCGGTGATGTCGGCCAACAGGCCGAGCGCGGCCGGCGTCGCTCCCGCCAGCACGAAGAGGCCCGCCCCCATGGCCAGGACCACCAGGCCGACGACCGGCAGCGGCCACCCCTGCGAATGGTTGAGCCCGAAGATGGCGCCGATCATCAGCAGGCCGCCGAGGTCGCCGAAGGCGATGATGGTCGTGCGTCGGAAGCGCTTGAATCGGCCGCCCCAGAAGATGAGCCCGGCGAAGAAGAGCAGGAGCGCCACCCCCAGGCCCAGGCTGACCTGGGTTGGGCTGAAGCCCCCCATCAGCAGCTGGTCCTCGAACCGCGCTGACGGCTCACGCACCAGCTGAAAGACCGATTGGGTGGTCCAGCTGCCGACCACCGCGTTGAGCGCGATCCAGGTCGGCGCCAGCAGCCACACGGCGGGCGAGCTCATCACCCGCCGGTAGCGGGCCAGGTCGAACCGACGCGGGTGCAGCTCCCCCGAGTGGACCGGCACCGGCTCGAAATCCTTCGGCGGCAGCGGGAGCTCGGCCACGCCCCAGCGATAGATGGCGAAGGAGATGGCGTAGATCCCCGCGTTGCCGATGAAGGCCCAGCGCGCCAGCACCTCCCAGGCGGGGCCGGCGACCACCAGCCCGATCCCCAGGCCAGCGAGGGTGGCGGCCTCGAAGCGGGCCACGGTGCGTCCGCGCAGTCCCTCGTCCCGGCTGGTGGCCAGCGCGATGTAGCCCAGGATCGACGGGATGCTGGCCCCGGCCGCCGCGCCCTCCGCCAGTCGCGTCCCTCCCAGCAGCCACAGGTCCGTGGTCAGCGCGGTGGCGATCACCGCCGCGAAGCCGAAGACCGGGCCCCATTGCATCAGCCGATGCGCGCCGAGTCGATCGGACAGGATCCCGAAGATGGGCGAGAGCACGAGCTCCGCCACGTAGTACGTCGCGATGATGAGCCCGAATGCGAAGGAGCCGACTTCCGAGCCGCCGTGCTTCGGCAGGTCGGCGAGGTAGTAGAGCAGCAGGCCGCCGGTCAGGCCGGTCGAGAAGCGGAGGGTGAAGGTGCCGAACAGCACCGCCACCAGCGAACGATTGGGCATGGAGCCCGAAGGGTAGCCGCTAGACCGGCTGCCGTGGGGCAGGGGCGGGCGACCCTGATCAGGCGCTGGCGGCGAAGGCGGCCAGGCCGAAGGCGGTCTCGAGCTGATCGGCCGGGCGGAAACCCACTGCGGCGCGCGGCGGTTCTCCGGGCGCGAAGAAGGCCACGGTCGGGATGCTCATGATCCCGTAGTGCATCGCGGTGTGCGGGTTGGCGTCCACATCCAGCTTCACGACCTCCACCGAGCCCGCGTACTTGGTGGCCAGCTTCTCGATCTCCGGCGCGACCAGCCGACACGGACCGCACCACGCAGCCCAGAAATCGACGATCACCGGCTTGCTGTTCTTGATGACGAGCTCCTCGAAATTGGCGTCGGTCGCCTCGCGGACATTGGACATTGCGGGATCAGGGTTCCTTTCTGGATCGGCCCTAGCGGGCGACCTGTTGGAGGATGCGATAGGCGTCGAGGACGGCGGGGTCCGCGAGCCGATAGAAGACGGTACTTCCTTCACGACGGGTGGCCACGATCCCGGCCTGGCGCAGGACGGCGAGGTGCTGGCTCATGTTCGGCACCTGGCAGCCCACGTCACGCGACAGGTCACTCACCGACCGCTCTCCGTCGGCCAGGCGCTCGACAACGCACAGGCGCTTGGCGTCAGCCAGGGCGCGGGCGATAAGGGCGGTCCGGTCGCGAAGCCGGTCGGGTGAGAGGATGGTGGCCATCGGCCCGATGGTACACCAATTGCGCAATCACGCAAATGCCGGGGGGCAGGGGGCGGGTGGCGACGCTCACGGCGGGTGGGTGTCGTCGACGGCCGGGTGGACGCCGGTCCCTGAACCGACCCGGTCGACCGGCGAGATCTCGGTCACGCGTGCCGCCACGAGGCGTACCAACCCTGCACCGGCGAACAGGACCGCGAAGGCCGGGTAGCCGCCGAAGAGCATGACCGCCGACCCGGTCAGCGTGCCGCCGCCGTAGGCCAGCACGTTCCGGACCACGAAGTGGCTCTGGAACGCGATCACCGCCGGTCCAAGTGCCAGGCGGTAGAGCCGCTCGTTGGCGGAGAGCTGGCCGGCCGTGTCCCCGGCCGCCAGCGCCACCGCGATCAGGAGCAACAGCACGCCCGCCAGGGGGTTGGCCGGATGCGCGGCCAACCCGAGCAGCAACGCCCCGGCACGCAGCAGCATCGAGGCCCGCAGCAGGCGCGAGGCCGATCCCCGCGCCAGGCGCGAGCTGACCACCAGCGAGGCGAGGACCAGCGCCGCTGACGAGGTGGCCGACAGGGCGATGGCGAAGCCCGGCCCGGTGCCGAGCACGGCGATGGCATACACCGACAGGAAGGGGGCCAGCCCGCCGGCCAGCGAGGCCAACGTGATCACCCGCGCCAGCCTCTGCAGCCGGCCGTCCTCGGACTGCGCCCACGGGGCGCTGCGGGGTACGTGCACGCGTCCCGGTGAGGGGAGTCGGCGCAGGCCGAAGGCGGGGATCAGCCCGACCACGCCACTCACGCCGAACGGGATCGCATACGCCCACACCCCGATCCCGCCCACCAGGTCGTCCATGCCGAAGGCCAGCGGCAGGAGGACCACCGACCCGATGCCGAGCGCGATGCCGGCCAGGCGTGGCCCGATCAGCCGCCGCTCGGCGTCGGGCAGGATGATCTGGTACCACGACTGCAGCGCGCCGTACGCGATGGCGGCCAGCGAGCCGAGGGTGCCGATGATCACCGCCACGCCCGCGATCGCCCATTCGTTGGAGATGAGGCCCGTCGCGTTCAGGGCGATGACCCCGGCAAGCAGCAGGCCACGTGGCTCCGCGATGGTGGCGGCGGTCACGACCAGGCCGCGCAGGTTGCCATCGGTGCGGTCCAGCAGGCGGGGGAGGAAGCGCTGGCCCATGGTGCCCAGCACCGGCAGGACCGCCAGCAGGGTGGCGAGCGCCGGATGGGCGCCCAGCGACAGAAGGAGCGGGATCACGATCGCCGGGCCGGCCAGCGGCCCGATGAAGCCCTGTGCCACCGCCAGCAGCCGGAAGGCTCGATAGCGTCGCGCCCCGAAGGAGTGCCAGTCGGCGAGGGCCGCCAATCGGGGCGGGCGCGGCGGGCTGGAGGCGGGCTCGGTCATGCGTGGCAAGCCTAGAGAATCGCGACAGGCAAGGTGTCGCGCGCCGCGGTCAACCTGGGCGCATGACCGTACAGTTGAACTGCCCCTGGTGCGAGGACGAGGTTGCCTTCACCGTCGACGAGACGGAAGACGAGCTCGTGTGCAGCGCCTGCGCGACCCGGATGGCATTCGCCCCGGATCCGCTGACCACCTACAACCTGCTTTACCAGGCCGCCTGAGGCGAGCCCGCGATCAGCGCGGACCGGTCTCGATCTCGATCGTGTCGATCCGGTCGCCCGGCTGCGGGTCGCGGCCGGGGTCGCGCTCCCGCAGCGCGTTGACCGTGTCCATGCCCGAGGTCACCCGCCCGAAGACGGTGTGACGACCATCGAGGTGGGACGTTGCGGCGTAGGTGATGAAGAACTGGCTGCCATTCGTGTTCGGACCCGCGTTGGCCATCGACAGGACCCCGGGACCATCGTGGCGGCGCGCGGGAGTCACCTCGTCACCGAACGCGTAGCCGGGCCCGCCGCTTCCGGTGCCGGTCGGGTCGCCTGCCTGCGCCATGAAGCCCTTGATCACCCGGTGGAAGGTCGTCCCGTCGTAGTAGCCGGCTCGGGCCAGGCTGACGAAGTTCTCGACGGTGAGCGGCGCGTCGGCGGCGAACAGGTCGCAGCTGAACTCACCCCGCTCGGTCTTGAACCGGGCGGTGTAGCGGAGGGTCAGGTCCAGGCTGCCGCTCGGCGGCTGGGGACGATCGGCCATGGAGTCCTCGGCTAGGGGTTTGCCAGGGGGCATGGGACGAAGGGACAGGTTAGCAGCAGCTCACGGGCCCGCTGGTGCGACAGGCTCCACGCCTGCCAGGTGCCGCCCTCGGCCTCGTCGGCGAGGAGTTGCCGAGCACGAGCCGCGAGCACGTCGCGCGTGAGGCCCCGCTCCGCACTCGGCAGGTTGGGCAGCGCCTCGGCCAGCACGATCACGGCATCGTCCCCCAGTGAGGCGAGGTACCAGATATCGAGGCCGGTCTCGCCCCCGGGTGCCACCAGCCCCGGGTGGATGGCGCGCTGCACGTTCTGCTCGGCGATGAAGCGGACCGGGCCGATGAGGTTGAAGCCCAGTCCAAACACGATCGAGGCCACGACCATGACGTGGCCCATCCACGCGAATCGGCCCGTG